>Ga0315281_10000120_pt1 | contig 96569 bp, 81 predicted proteins | sample YL17G07_0_MG_FD_204540 | JGI IMG/M metagenome (GOLD analysis project Ga0315281, IMG submission 204540) | Sediment microbial communities from Yellowstone Lake, YNP, Wyoming, USA - YL17G07_0 | ecosystem: Environmental > Aquatic > Freshwater > Lake > Sediment | place: USA: Wyoming | collected...
CAGGCGGTGGGCGTAAGCCTCCCACCCCCGGTGCGGCCCAGGGAAAATGTGGTGCCGAAAGATAATTGCGTCCATACAATTATTTGATATCACTATATTTTAAAAAACTGACTGTAGAACTTGGGTCTTACAGTAGCCGAGGAAACTCCCAATCTTCCTGCCGCTTGCACCACATTCATCCTATCCCTCCTTTGGTTCTGAAAGCTATTCAAGTAGATGACGTCAACGGACTATCAACGTTCCACCAGGGCCTTCAACTCATCCTTGCTCACCGAGTTGTACCGCTTGAAAACTTCAAGGGTTTTGTGGCCAGTCGCCGCCATGATTCTGAAATAGTCATGGCCTTCTAACCGCCGGTTGTTAATGAAGACGTGGCGCAGGTCATGAAAAGTAAAATCTTCTACCCCTGCTTTTTTGCAAGCAGTAACGAAGCTCTTTTTAATGCAGGATATGGATTTTCCTTTATAGGTGAATACCGGGACCGCGGGCAAGCCGTGGGGCAAGGCTCGGAACATCTCCATCAGTTCCCCATTAAGAGGCACAAGCCGCCCATCATTGGTTTTGGTATCCTCGGGCCTCAGCTTAATAAACCCCTCTTTTAAATCCACTTGCCCCCAGGTCAGGCTTAAAATCTCCCCTTGCCTCATGCCTGTATGGTAGGCCACTTGCACTATCTGCTTCAGGTGGATAGGGCAATGGGCCTTCAATGTCATGAATAGGCGCTCATGTGGCCTAATCTCGGTCGAGGAGGTTGATTCTCCTTTTTCAACAAATAATTTCCGCCACTTCCCCCAGATTCTATTGACTTCACGTTTATCCCCCCCGGCCAGGATAACAAAAGTAGCTACCCTGCCAAACATCGAATCAAAAGCCTCCAGTTTCTTACCAGAAGCGATTGGGGGTGCCCCCACAACGGGTTAAAGACCTTCGCAAGGTCAAATAGCACCCGATTCAAAGACTGTATAGGGAAGATTCGATATTCCACTCCCGCAGTTGACAGCTTTTTTCCCTTCAGTCCGCCTTTCAAAAAGATGCCGGAATCCAAGATGGTCAGGATGCAGGTCAGACCGTCTATGCTCAGTCTTTCTAACGGCGTTGGGTCGTGCTCCCCAACGTCCATCTTGAGGGCTTCTAAAGAAGCTAAAATCTTCTCCTTATACTCTTCAAAGGTCCTCTCGGCTTCGGTCCGCTCCTGTACCATTTGCACCTCCCAAAGTGGATTCCCTAAAGTTCAGCGCCCCCCAAGGCGTAGGGAGCCGCCCTGTCCTCAACGCTGATCAGCCGGGAGTTAGGGGGTCAGAGTCTTGTGGCCATGTTACAGAATGGCCATTGAGAGCGCAAGGGCGAAATTAAGTGGTGGACAGCGGGCTTGAGGGGTGGGGAAAAATTAAAGATATGTTCTGGATATGGGAGGTTTTTAGATTACTGATAAGTCTCAGATCATAGCAGTGATCTTCTATCTCTTATAACTTTTTTCTTCAGAAGGTTAATGGGTTCTTAAGCGAAGGCACGCAAAAAGAATCTTACTCCCAAACACAATTCTGCCGTCTTGCCGAGAGCTGGGAGGAAAAGACGCCAGGAAAGCGGGGAAGAACTCCTTCCTACCCTTAAGAGATTCTTAGGAAAAAATTTAGGGAATTCCCTAATTGAAACTTCGACCAATTATGATTATTTAGTCTTTAATGATGGGAAACGGGGGGTAACCACTAAAAGGGCCATACAAAATGTTGAAGCTTACTGACCCCGGATGCAACAAACACAATTGGCGTCAACTCACCCTTTTCGGCTCTGAGGCAGATTTGATGAAAGATATTCTATATAATCTCCCTCGAGAGGGAGAATTCCACACCTTTATCTGCGAGCATGGCCATACACACCAAGTTAGTTTCCAAATTCCGGCAGATAAAGTTGTGCCAGATTACGCCTGAAGATGGAATATTTTGGAGGACAAAAAAAGAGGCTCTTATAATTGGGCCGAATAGTGAAAGATACCCAGGCCAGAAAATTAAGATATGGTCGAAGTAGGTTGAATTTCTGAGATTTTGATAAGGTTTGTTTTATAGCAGAAACTTGCTATTCTGAGAAATTATTAACTCCCTTATTTTTACCACTTAGATCATCTCTTGAAAAGTTTTCTAAACTTGCCATGATTATGCAAGATTCTAGAGCTTTCGAAATTATAGAGATTGGGCCTGAACCTTAATTCGATGAGCATAAAAGTCACATAAGATATCAGATAAGTCAAAATAATGACCAATGGAATTTGAATTGAATGGTATAATAATATTTTCTGCCATGTATATTTTATATAATTTATCTTATAAAGATGTTCCATTAATTTCTCAATTAATCGATGCTGTCCAAGCAATATTGGAAGATGCCACATATAAATACCATAAGATATTATTCCGGTCCAAGTAAGGAATCTGAGAAATAGCACGCGAAGTGTGATATTTTCAGCTTCATTGCTGTCTTCTTTATCAGGTAGCTCCAACATATAAATGGCTGCTGCCGCAAATAATGCCAGGGTTATTTCGGCAGTGTATCTATGACCATTATTATAAAAGTAGTAATATAAAACGTTCCCTCCTATAAATCCGACAAATATTGATAGTGGAACCGAAAACTTGAACTTCTTGACTTTAAACAAACGTATCAACAAATTTATAGAAAATCCTATCACAAAAAAATAAAAAAAACTAAAAACAGTAAATAATAGAAAATAATCTCTAAAGTAGGCTAAACTTGATAGAGCCAATGCTACACAAAATATTTTTAAAAATGATTTAACTGATAAATTACCGAAAAAGACAAAAATAAAAGGGGCTAACAAATAATACTGCATCTCATATGAAAGAGACCAAGTTACGGCATTGATGGATCGCCCTGTCAAATTGTTTAGAAAAAAAAGATCTCCAAAAAGATGGAAAGGATTTCCAGAGCTTCCCGTTAATCCAAATACAAATAAAAGGTTAAAGTAAAGGAGCGGTGCTATCCTGAAAAAGCGAGATTTATAATAACGGAGGATGTCTTTGGTTTCAGTAGAATATCTTTTTTGAAAAAAAACCTTCCCCATTAAATATCCGCTATGGACGAAAAAAAACATTACATAATTTACCCCTGTACTAGGCCAGATCGCTACCAAAAATTTATCAAATGGCGTAACTATATTATGTGCCTGGCTTAAATAGCTCCCCCATGAGTAACTAGATTGATTCAGGCAGTGAGCAAATAAAACTCCAATCGAGGATAAGCCTCTCAATATTAGCAGATGGTCAATATACCCGGGGGATTTGTCATAAGCCATTTAGAAATTGCTCCTCTGATCAAAAATTCATATACCGGGCGGCACATTCATCCCGCAGCTCCGCCCAGATCCGGTCACCTTCGCGAGTAAGAGCCTCGGCTCGCTCGATCTCTTTCCAGCGCGCCTTGGGCATTTTGACAATAAAGCACGAGACACCGACGAAGACCTGCGATGGCTGGAGGGGGAAACTGGGGCATATGTAACAGCGTCGGCTTCGTCACGGAGCGGCAAAGGTCTGATGGTCAATATACCCAAGTTTTTCCGCCATCTCCCCAAGGGGGTGCCGTGAAACGGGCTGAAGGAGTAGGCATTCATGCTGTCTGCCTCGATGTGCCGATTCACTTCGATGGTATCAAAGGCCGGTTACCTGGTTTCAGTGGGAAAGCCCATGATATTATTGACGCTAAAGGGTAAGCCGCAACGATTCAAGATCTTGAAGCTGTCGATCATTGTCTGGTTGCTCACCCGTCACTCAATTTTATTTACTACTTTTCCCCAAGAAGTCAACATCATTACCAGTGGGAACAAACCCCGGGTAATCGGCGGCTATCTCCTATGTGCAAAGTCAAGAGAGTCGAGGTGGTGCGGTATCCGGTTAGAATCCAAGCCAGTCTCCTATTCGTGGTTCCCCGCTCAGGTGGGACCGCAAGTAAGTAATCCGGGGTTATGGGATTGAGGCCTATGCGCTCTAGCTTGCCATTATCCGCATTGTCTTAAATATTGCGATATCAGTTATATATTGAAAAAAATGACCCCGGCGCTCGCTGCTACCCGGGGTCTCATGAATGGATATTACCGCCCTGTCCCTTCGGTAGCTAATCCCAGGTTAGGAGGGCGCTAATTTGATTCCCGTGCAGTTAACGATTATTCACCTTCCGGATTAGCTCCAGGAACAGTTTTACCGAAGAATGGGCTTTTCAGAGCTATTTTGGGTGAATATATAGGTGAATATTCACCTGATTTTTTCTGCTAATTGGCGATAATTCAAGCAAAGATTATGAGATTATCTTTCCAATAACACAAAGCCTAACTCATTGAAAGAAATAAGTTAAGCTAACTTGACGTAACCCCTGCTTGATGCCCTTTTCAACCCCTGATTTGCACTCCGGAACCAAAGGTCGGGCGTTCGAGTCGCCCATCGCCCGCCAATGGCATTCCAGCAGTATGCCCATTTTCAATGCCTCCCGCCTTTTTCCTTCTGTTCTTCAATGCTTTCAAGGCCAAGGGTAGTAGCCAGGGAGTTCTCCTGGCGCGGTCCAGAATCCTAAGCCTGGCCGACACCTTGCGGTGACTTTCCCTTGGTAGAGAGAATGCTCCAGGTATCTGCCAATGAGGTGGAAGAGTTGGGCGTCAGACCAGGTTGGCTAGGGAGCTGGTTTGCCGGAAGATTTGGGTCTGGGAGGCGGCCGCCAATAGCAGGAAGAGCGCAGCACCCCCAAGACGCTGCGGGTCCTCCCCGGTCCGCAAGGGCCTAATTTCTCGATCCTGGCCCGCAAAAGCCCCTTGGTCGGGTCAGTGGCATCTGATTTAGTGCTTTCGGGAGGTTAGCCTTTGTGCTAATTAAAAGACAAGTTGGCTGAGGGCAAGACCAGATAGAATCAAAGAATCAAATCCAGTCTAAATGGGATAGATTTAACCAGATGTTTGGATGGTCTCGTACCAGGGGGCTGGCGTGGGTCCTATTCTACGCCACGTCTTTCCAACTGGCGTTTCTTAAGCCTTATGTGGTGTTGATTCCGGGGGAGCGGGCCAACCTTTTTTCCGGATTATTGTGTGCCCTGTCCCTGGGGGCTACCTGCCTGGTGGCCAGAAAAGAAGCCGTTGACAAAAAGTCTCCCGCGCTCCTGATTTCTTTGGTTTTGGCCACCCTGATCATTCTAAGCGGAGTTCTCAGTTCGACCCCCGGGTCTTCTTCGGCCAGGGGTTTTGTGCTTTTGGCCTCTGGGCTGGGGGGATTCTGGGGTGCGAGGGTTTTGCTTAACTCCGAATCCAGACAAAAGACGTTTGTCTGGATCGGCCTGATCCTGCTGACAGGAATTTTATTCATCAGCCTGATTTCATATCTCAAAGGAGGCAGTGTCTATCGGCCCCTGGATTCAAACCCGCACCCTTGGGCAACCCGGATATTACTCTTAGGTTTTGCCCCCCTGGTTTTGTGGTTCGGGCAATCGGGTCGTCTGGCCCAAATTGCTGCCGGGTTTTTGATAGGTTTGGGTTACCTAATCTTATTCCGGAGCCGCTTGAAAACAGCCGTATTGATACCCCCCATTTTATACTTCTTGGCAGCTTTCTTCGGAGGGTTGCGGCTCAGATACTTATTGGCTCTCTTTATCCCGCTGTTGCTAATAATCACGTACTTCTTCTTTCACTTGCCCTCCAGGAAAATGGGGAAGGAGGCTGAACCTGTCTATTATCGCCTGGAGAATTATGGGTTTTCGTGGAGTATCGCGGTAAGGCATCCCGTTTTGGGGATAGGGTTGCGGGCCCCCAGGGGGGAATTCCTTAATGATTATGAGATAAAGTATCCATATGTGACGCGGGAAAAATTTGCAGATTCCGTCAAAGGGATAAGGACTTCCGATAATATTTTCCTTACTTTCATGGCGGATCTGGGTTTTCCGTTTCTGCTGCTTTACAGTTTCTCCATGATAGTTCTATTGATTCGTTTGGTCCGCCGGGTGGTTGCGCCCCCGTCGGCATCCTTTCTCCCGCCCCTATCCCTGTTGTTACCTATTAGCGCCGGGCTGCTTTATTTCCAGGTTTATGATGGGTTGCTGTTTCCTCAGATAAGTTGGTTTTTCCATATCTTGCTGGGCTTGATCCCTCCGGCTCCTGGGTCAAGCCCGCCGGCCCCACCGTCATAAGCGGTTGCCTTGATATTGCCAGATAGCTCGGCCGAAATCCTTAAGGCGTCATTTCGTTATTTCACTGACATGGGCATGTAGAGAAAAACTATTAATGATGTCAATGAATTGTTTTTGCTTGGGGGTGGACCAGAGGGCTTGGTTTTGCAGGCATGTCAGGAAGCGGCGGGTGCTGCGGCCGTCGCCAAAGTGGTTGCAGGCGGGGAATTTCCCTAAGTCAAGGGCCCTGGCGATGCCTCCCAGAATAGCTTCCCGGTTGCTGGCCACATTGAGAATGGAGTCGTGATAAAAACGGTTGTGCTGGCGCTTGCCAATATTAATGGTGGGGACGCCGTAGACCGGAGCTTCATGGATGCCGGCGCTGGAGTTGCCCAGAATAAAGTCGGCATGCTTGATGAGGGTGAGAAAATACTCGAAGCGCATGGACGAGTAAATCTTGAAGCGCGGGTTGCCCTTGATTTGTTTGTAAGCCGCCACAATCTCATCGGCACCCAGGTCATTGTTGGGATAGATCACTACGAAATGGCCCTGGCTGCGGAGGAGCGCGGCCACCAGTTCTTCCGCCCGGCGGCGCTGCTTTTTCACCTCGGTGGTGATGGGGTGGTAGATGACCACGCCATACCGGGGGAAGGGGATTTCGTAGTACTTTTTCACCGTGTCCAGGGAAGGCAGGGTCTTGGAGAGCATGATGTCGATGTCGGGGGAGCCGATGATGAAGATGGATTTCTCGTTTTCCCCCAACTGGATAAGGCGGTTTTGCGCCCGCTCATTGGAGACGAAATGGAGGTGGGCCAGCTTGGTGACGGAATGGCGGATGAGTTCGTCAATGGTGCCGGAGACTTCCCCGCCCTCGATGTGGCCCACCAGGATGTTGCGGAGAGCCCCCACGATGGCCCCCGCCAGGGCCTCTACCCGATCGCCGTGGATCACCACCATGTCAGGGGTGTACTCCGTCATGTAGCGGGAGAGCCCCAGGATGGTGTTGGCCAGGATAACCTCCATGGGCTCGCCGTAAACGTGATTCATGTAGGTAAAGACGTTATGGAAACCGGCCCGGTAAACTTCGTTGGCGGTGAGGCCGTAGCGGGAGAGCACGTGCATGCCGGTGACGAAAATCAAGCACTCGAAGGCCTCGGATTTGTCCACGGCCTTGATCAGGGGCTTGAGTTTGCCGAAATCCGCCCGGGTGCCGGTGACGAACAGGATTTTCTTTTTGTCTTTCATGCCAGCCAGTCCCACCTGATCTGATCATTTTTCTTGATAGCCACTTTAACTTTGCGGCCCAGGAGGGTTTCGAAGTGCTCGGCCTTGATTTCCCCGGTGCCAGGGCGCTTCACCCAGATATTGTCTTTGGTGATGGTCTCTCCCGGGGAGACGTCCCGGATGGCCACGACACAGGCATAGGCGAAGTCAATGGTGGGCTTCTCTTCTGGCAGAATTTCCTTGGCACCTCCCAGGCCCAGGTGGATGGCCCGGCTTCCTTGAATCAGATCCTGGAGTTCTCTGGGGTCCATGGAAATGGGGATATCAGGACCTTCCCAGGTCTTGTCCGAAGTATAGTGGCGTTCCAGGATGCTGGCCCCCAGGGCCACGGCGCCCAGGCAAGGGTAGATGGACAGGGAATGGTCGGACAGGCCCAACACTGCGTCGGGGAAGGCTTCCCGCAACTGGGCCAGAGCCCCCAGGCGCACCTTCTCGTAAGGCGTGGGGTACATGCTGGTGCAGTGGAGGAGGGCATAAGGGAGACCATGGCGCCGGAGGATGGCCACGGCTTTGCCGATGCTGGCCAGATCGTTCATGCCGGTGCTCAGGATGACAGGCTTGCCATACCCGGCGATGTGTTCGATTAACGGATAGTTGTTGCACTCTCCGGAGCCGATCTTGTAGGCGGCCACCGCCAGGCCTTCCAGGCGCACGGCCGCGGCCCGGGAGAAGGGAGTGCTGAGAAAGATCAGTCCCTTGCTTTCGGTATACGCTTTTAATTGCCGTTCTGCCGCTTCCGAAAGGGCGCAGCGGCTCATAATATCCCAGATGGATTCGGTGGCGTTGCCTGGAATCACCTCATTGGGGATCATTTCATCGTCAATAACATGGGACTGGAACTTGACACATTCGGCCCTAACCGCGGCGGCGTCATCGATCATGCGGATGGCTTTGGCAAGGTCGCCATTGTGGTTGATGCCGATCTCGGCAATCACCAGAGGCGGATAAGCAGGGCCGATCTTGCGGCCGGCAATAATCATTTCAGGCATGGGACCACCCCAAGAGTATCCTTTTCAATAACCTCACGCAATCATAAGGGGATGGCAGAATCAGCCTCCCAGGGGGGGCAGGGGTGCTGCAACAGGGCATAGCAGGGCGGCGCCGCCACAATTATTTTGACAATTTTATCAGTGATATATATAAAAAGTAAAGTTTATGGAAGGCAAATGGAAAAAATAGGTTGGGGGAGAAAGCCAACTTTGACTACTGCCAGTGACCGCCTCTCCTCCCCATCCCAGCAGCAGGAAGAGACCAGGGAATTCTTCGAGCGCTTTGCCCAGGCGTGGCAGGCCGGGGCCCGGGGCACCGGCGAGGAAGGCTTCAACCTGGTGAAGCACCGCAACGCCACGGTCCACCTGGTGCGGCAGCAAATGACCCGGGTGTCCCGGTTCCTGGATATCGGCTGCGGCTCCGGCGAGCTCTGTCTCGAAATGGCCCGGGCCGGGGTGGAGGCGGTGGGGGTAGACTTTTCCTCCCAGATGATTGCCCTGTGCCAGGAAAAGCAGCAGGCCTTGGGGGAGTCTCGGGTTCAATTCCTTTGCCAGTCCATCTTTGACTTTGCCGGGGCCTCGGAGTCCTTCGACCTCATCGCGGCTCTAGGCCTCATTGAGTATCTCTCCTGGGAAGAACTGGTGCGGCTCCTGGAAATGAGCCGTTTCTGGCTCCGGGAAGATGGGCGTCTGGTCATTGGGTCCCGGAACCGCCTCTTCAACCTGGTCACTTTTAATGATTACACCCGGGGGGAACTGGAGGCCGGGACAGTTGTCGAATTGATGTTAGAAGCCATTGCCCTGATCACCGCCCGGGACCAGAGAAAGGCAATGGCGGCCTTGGGGCAAGGGAAAACGGCTCTGGTTCATATGGAAAGCCACCCCCATACCGGTATTGACGTGGCCACCCGGCATCAGTACACCCCCCGGCAACTGGTCCACCTGTTGCACCACCATGGCTTTCAGGTGGAGCAACTCTTTGGGGTCCACTACCACGGGGTGCCGCCCCGCTTTTCCCAAATTGCCCCCCAGGTTCAAGGTATGCTGGCTAACCTGATGCAAGACGCGGCCTATGATCATCACGAACTCATCCCGTTTTGCTCCACCTTTGTCCTCCGAGCCCGGAAAACTACAGGATAGCCACCCAGGGATGCCGTCCCCTTTTCTTACTATTGTCATGTATCATTATGTCCGGGACCTGGCCCGCTCCCGTTATCCTGAAATCAAGGGGCTGACCCCCGAAGCTTTCCAAGAGCAGCTGGCTTACCTGAGGAAATATTACTACCTGGCGGGCGTGGGAGAGGTGCTGGCGGCTCTGGCCGGAGAGGCGGAGCTGCCTGCCAACGCCGCCTGGCTCACCTTCGACGACGGCTACCTGGACCATTATACCAATGTGTTTCCCCTCCTCTTGGAGCACCGGATAGAGGGGCTGTTTTTCCCCGTGGCCCGGGCCGTCAAGGAAGGCCGAGTGCTGGACGTGAACAAGATCCACTTCGTGCTGGCGGCCAATCCGGACAAAGGAGCCATCCTCAAGAACCTGGAGGAGCTCCTGGCCGAGGCCCGTGAGGCCTATCAACTAGCCCCCTGGGCCTGGTACTGGGAGCGCCATGCCAGGCCTTCCCGCTTTGACACGCCGGAGGTGGTGTTCCTCAAAGAGATGCTTCAGAGGGTGCTGCCGCAACCCCTGCGCACCCAGGTAGTGGACCGGCTCTTCCAGAAGTTCGTCAGCCAGGATGAGGCGGCCTTTGCCGGGGGACTCTATATGAGCTTGGAGCAGTTGCGCGTCATGCAGGCTGGTGGCATGTATATCGGGGGTCACGGCTATGACCACACCTGGCTGGATACCCTGTCTCCTGACAAACAGAGGGAAGAAGCCACCAGGACCCGGGAGTTTTTGGGAGAGGTGGGAGCCCCCCAGGAGCAGTGGGTTTTTTCCTACCCTTACGGGGCCGTCAATGATACCCTGATGGCAATCCTGGCGGAGCAGGGTTGTGCCGTGGGGCTGACTACCGAAGTAGGCGTGGCAGACCTGGACCGGGACCGGCCTCTGGCGCTTCCCCGCCTGGACACCAATGACTTGCCCAAAGACGGCCGGGCCCGGCCCAGCCAGTGGACCAGGATGGTCATGGAGGCTGGCGGGCACCGCTAGTGGTTCGAACCCTAGGGCTGGGGCTAAGAAAAAGATAAGGATAAGAGACCGGGAGGAGTTTGCCTTTCAGCTTTAACGGAGAGGTGCCAAGGCATCGGCTGCTCCAGAATAAAGAAGAAAGCCAGGAAATGCTCCTTAGGGCATATCGGCGCGGGACGGCCCCGTGGCTATCCTGCCAGACCATATGAGATTCTGCGAGCCCCTCCCTGGCGGGAACGAGCTGGAGATTTAAAGGCCATGGCGAAGGGTAATTTCGGCAAGCATATGTTTCTGGTACTTCTGGGGGTGATGGTGGCCCTCCTGCCCTGTGAACTGGGGTTACGCCTTTTTTATCTGGACCAATACCCAACCTACTCTTACCTGGAGAAACACAAGCGCTACCTGGTCAACGGCCAGGAGTCCATCGACAACGGCATGTTTACCCGAAGTAACTATTATGCCTTGGAATTACGGCACCATCTCAATGCGGTGATTACTGACCGCTACTATAGCTTCACCCAGAAGGTCACCACCCATGGGGATGGGTTTCCGCTTCTTTGGCAACCCCAACGGCCAAGATAAGATCATGGTGCTGGGGGATTCGGTGACCTTTGGAGTGGGGATGGACGATGGGGAGAGCTATCCGGATCAACTCCAGCGCCTGCTGGGTAGGGACTACCAGGTGCTCAATTAGGGAGTGGGTTCCTGGGGATTTGCCGAGTACTACTTAACCTATAAGAGATACACGCCCCAAGTTCGCCCCGGGCTCATCATCCTGGGGGTGTTTCCGGCTAATGACTTCCATGATCTCAGGGCAGCCTCCTGGCCGGGCAAGGCCCAAGGAGAGCTCCCCCGGCCGCCCCTGGCCCGCCTGGATGTGTATGTGGATCAGGAGGGGTACCTGCGGAGCACGGAGTGGACTTACCGGGTGCCCGGCCTCAGAGACCTGGCCACCTTTGTGTTGTTCAACAAGGTCCTGGTGAGGCGCCTGACTGGCTGGATGGAGCGGCGGGCCGACCGCCGCAACCCACTGGCCACCGAGGAGCTTTCCCTGAACATTATCGCAGACCTGGTCCGGGACCCGCGGGTCCTGGTGCTCCTGCTCCCGGCCAGGCACAACTATCGGGATAGTAAATTTCTGCGCCAAATGGAGCATTACCAGGAAAAGGTGCAGCAGCTCAAAGGGGTGCACCTGATCAATTTTTTTCCCATGACATGATCAGAGCCCGGGCTGACAAGTTATACGTGGACGGCGGTCATTTCAACCCGGAAGGGAACCGGCTGGTGGCCCAGGAAATCCATGGATTTTTAATGAAGAACCGTCTGCTGCCAAGTAAAGGCTCGGATGGCGTGGCCCGCCGTGCCCTCCCCAGGGATCGGGACCCTGAGAAGCAGCCGGCAGGAGATAAATTACCTGGTTGACGGATGATAGAGCCTGGCAGGAGTAGCCAGTGGTCCGGACTCCATAGAAAGGGAAGGAAAGGGATATGTTGGGAGCGCAGGAACGGTTTGCCTTTCAGGTCAAAACGGAGATGTATTATGGCATCGGCTATTCCCGGAACCTGGGGAAGTTTTTGCAAGAACGTGGTCTCGCTCGGGTGGGGGTCCTGGTGGATGCGGGGGTGGCCCAGAAGGCCCCCTATTATCACGAAATCAGAGACATCCTGGCAGGGCACACCAAAAACCTCTACATCGAGGAGCTGCGGGGCACGGAGGAGCCGGACTACGATTACCTGGATGAGGTGGCGGCCAAGATCCGCCAGATCGAGCACCTGGACGTCCTCATCGGCATCGGCGGGGGGAGTTGCCTGGACGTGACCAAGGCCGTGGCGGTGCTGCGCACCAACCCGGGGAAGGGCATTGACTACCGGGGCTTCGACCAGGTGGTCAACCCGGGCGTTCCCACCATCGCCATCCCGTCAACTGCGGGCACCGGGAGCGAGGTCACCATCAACGCCCCCTTCACGGACAAGCGGGAGATGCGCAAGCTGGGGATCAACGGCCGTTACCTGAACGCCACCTATGCCATCCTGGACGCGGAATGGACCATGAGTTGCCCCCTGTTCTTTGCGGTATCTGCGGGCATGGACGCCATGACCCACACCCTGGAGAGCTTTACCTGCAAACAGGCCAACCGCTTGACCCGCTTTTTCAGCAAGGAGGCTTTTCGCCTCCTGTTTCAGGCCCTCCCCGCCCTCATTGACGACCCCGGCAACCGGGAAAAACGCCAGGAGATCCTTTTGGGGGCTTACCTGGCGGGGATTGCCTTGTTCAACTCCGGCTCGGGCATCGCCGGAGCCCTGTCTTATCCCATCGGGGTGCACTATAAAGTCCCCCACGGCATTGGCGGTGGGATTTTTCTGGCCCCGGTGATCGCATACAATGTGGACCGGGGTTATGGGGCTTACGCCGAACTCTTGGATCTGGTTGAGCATCGGCCGGCATGGACTCCGGAGGAGAAAAACCTGAGATTCCTGGAGGTCTTCCGAGCCCTGGCCGACAAGCTGGGGGTGCCCCGCCATCTGGACCAGTGGGGCATCACCCGGGAAAACCTGGACGAGGTGGCCAAACTCATGCTCCCCATGCAGGCCGCTTTTGACCAGAACCCCATTCCCTTTACCGCCGAGACGGATGCCCTGGAGATGCTGCGGGCACATGTGATTTGATCTTTGGGGGAGGGAGCCGGGGCCAAAGGCCCGGTCCCACTCCCCCCAGACCCACTCCCCCCAATCCAGATAAGGGACAGGGGAGGGACGGATGAGCCCATGGAAAATAGAGGAGAAGATAATGCCTGGCTTTGAGGTGTTTGGCAAAGAGGAACAGGAGGCCATCAACGAACTGTTCCGGCTCAACGGCGGTATTTTGTTTGCCCATGCGTTTGACGGCCTCCGCAAAGGAGTTTACCGGGTACGGGAGTTTGAAGCCGCCTTTGCCCGGCGGCTGGGGGTGCCCTATGCGCAGGCGGTGTCTTCCGGCACCGCCGCCCTCAAGGTGGGCCTGAAAGCCATGGGCCTCAAGCCCGGGGACGAGGTGATCACCCAGTCCTTCACCTTTGTGGCCACGGTGGAGGCCATCCTGGACGTGGGGGCCCGACCGGTGATCGTGGACGTCGATGAGACCCTGAACATGTGCCCCCAAAGTCTGGAGGAAGCCATCACCCCCCGGACCCGGGCAATTATTCCGGTACACATGTTGGGAGTGCCGGCCGCCATGGATGAGATCATGGCCGTGGCCCGGAAGCAAAGCCTGCTGGTCCTGGAAGACAATGCCCAGGGGGTCGGCGGCACCTACAAAGGCAAAAACCTGGGGACCATCGGGGAGGTGGGGGCCTTTAGCTTTGACTTCGGCAAGGCCATGGTGACCGGGGAAGGTGGTATGGTCGTCAGCCACCGGGAAGACTTTTACCTCCGGGCCCGGGCGGCTCATGACCACGGCCATGAGTACAACAAAGCCCTGCCCCGAGGGCAGGAAGGGGCCCTCCTCACGGGTTTCAACTACCGCATGTCGGAACTCCAGGGTGCCATTGGCCTGGTGCAGTTGCAAAAACTGGATATGATCATAAAGCGGCAGAGGGAAAACAAGAAAGCGCTGAAGGAGCGGCTGCAGACCCTGCCGGTGAAATTTCGGGAGCTCCCCGACCCGGCGGGGGATTGCGGTGACACCCTGGTTTTCTTCCTGAATTCTCGGGAGCAGGCCGCGACCTTTGCCCGCAAGATGGGGGAAGCGGGGCTGGGGACCAAAAACCTGCCCGACGCCATTCGCTGGCATTTTGCCCGGCACTGGCAGCACATGTTCACTGAGTACGGCTTTTACCAGGACACTTTTGCAACTGAATGGCAGAAGTCGGCGGACTTACTGGAGCGCTCCATCGCGCTGCCCATCATGGTCAAGATGACCCCGGAGCAGATTGCCGATCAGGCGGAGAAGCTGACCCGGATTGCCCAAGACGTCCTATGAAGATTATGGCCTTCATTCCGGCCCGGGGGGGCTCCAAGGGGATTCCCCAGAAAAACCTGGTGCCCCTGGCCGGAAAACCTCTGATCCAGTACACTATTGAAGCCGCCCGGAGTAGCCGGCGCCACCTGGACCTTTTCGTCTCCAGCGACGATCTGGAAATCATCAGATTCTGCCGGTCCCTGGGGGTGGCGGTGGAGTACCAGCGGCCCCCGGAGCTGGCCGGAGATGAGGCCATCCTGGTGGACGCGGTCATTCATGCTCTGGAATGGCTGCGAGGGAAACAACAGCCCTGGCCTCAGGCCATCCTGCTGCTTCAGCCCACCTCGCCCCTGCGGAATGCCGGGGACATTGACCAGGCCATTGACCTCTTTATGGCCGCGGAGGCAGACAGCCTGATCAGCGTCCACCGGATGCTGGAACACCCCTATGAGTGTCTGGAACTGGGGGAGGGCGGCTGGCGCCTGCTGGCCCGGCCCGTCCACCGGGTGAAAAGGCGCCAGGAATACGACGACAAATATTACTTTATCAACGGCGCCATCTACCTTACGAGGACCGACTTTCTCCTGAGAGAGCGAACCTTCATGGAAGAGGGAAAGAGCCTCTTGTATGTCATGGACCCGGCCCGGGGAGTGGACATTGACACCCTCCACGACCTCCAACGGGCCGAGTTTTTCTTGGAACAGGTGGCCAGAACGGGGAAATGATCAGTGAAGGCGAAGAGCAAGGAAGGAGCCATGGCTAAGGGTTATCGGGGGAGAGTGCTGTTTCTCTATCCCAACTGCGAAGGTTATGGCGGCGTGCCCAACGGCATTGCCCTGCTGTCCGGATGCCTCCGGGCCGCGGGATTTGACACCCAGTGTTTTGACACCACGTTCCTCAAGTCCAAGCCCCTTGATCACTTGGAGCGGCAAAAGTACGGCGGGGTGGAAAAGTCCAACGCGGCTATGGTTTGGGGAGAATGGACCCCCGAGTTGGCGGAGCAGATTCCCGACCTGCTGGCCCAAACTATTACCGAGTATCAGCCGGATCTCTTGGCGGTTTCTTTTGTGGAGATGGATTACCTTTATGGCATCTCTCTTCTGGAAACGGTGAAAGAGAGATTTGCTGTTCCGGTGGTGGCAGGGGGCATCTTTCCCACTCTGTGCCCCGAGGCGGTCATCAGCAACGCCAGCATCGACATGATTTGCATCGGGGAAGGAGAAGAGGCCCTTGTGGAGCTGGCGGAAAGCATCGTGGAAAAGCGAGACTGCCGGTACATTCGCAACCTGTGGGTTAAAGCTGATGGTCAGATGGTCCAAAACCCCCTCCGTCCCCTTAAGGACCTGGATACCCTCCCTTTTCAGGACTGGTCCATTTTTGATGAGCGCCACTTATATAAGCCTTACATGGGAGGGTTTTACCGCACCGGTTTTTTTGAGATGACCCGGGGCTGCCATTTCAACTGCACTTACTGTTGCAATGCCTATCTGAAAGGGCTTTACAAAGGTCTGGGGAAATATGTTCGCCACCGCAACATAGACCTGACCCTGGACGAAATCGCCTATTTTAAAGAAAATTACCGGATGGAGTTGGTCTTTTTCATCGACGACGATTTCCTGGCTATTCCCCAGGAGAGATTCAACTACTTCTGCCAGCAGTACCACAGGCGCATCGGTCTACCATTCTTCATCCAGACCCGCTGCGAGACCATCCGGGAAGATTACATCCGCAAACTCAAGGAGATCAACGTCTCCACCATCGCCCTGGGGGTGGAGCACGGCGACGAGGCCTACCGCAAGAGATATATGCTCCGCCATATGAACAACAAGCAACTGCAGCGGGCTTTTGACATCATTCATAAATACGACATCCGAACTACGGCCAACGTCATCATGGCTGTACCCTATGAGGATGAAAAAATTTTCCAGAACACCATTAAACTGCTTAAACGTTTGAGGCCCAAAAGCGTGTCCATCAGCTTCTGTCAACCCTTTCACGGCACTCGCATGCGGGAGATGGCAGTACAGGAGGGCTACATTCCCGAGGGTCACATTATCAGCAACTCCACTCAATGCTTGAACATGCCTCAGTTTCCCCAGGAGCTGATCCACCATTACTATGAAAACTTCCGCAAGTACTTGGAAGGGGAAATGGAATTGGCAGAGATCCCCTAGGGGAGAGACAGAAGGCCCCTGACCTCTACCAGCAACATTCGGAGGAGTAAATCTCGGCCGTGTTTCTAGCCACCACCGCGTTGCCAGAATTTTGGGAGACCCGGGAGCGGATTGTCTTTCTGGGGCCGTGGTGCACCCTTTATTCAGAACGGCAACTCTGGGGCCACCTGGATTTTCACATGGCCCCCAATCCTTGGGAGGACCGGGAAAGATACCACCAGGCCTACTGCTATTGCCAGGACCTCTATGAGCAGCTGCTGGAAGACCTGGGGGAATTTCTTAACCAGGTGCACGGGGTCAGATTTGGCCCCCGGTACTGGCGTATCCTTTTGGGTCCGTGGCTGCTATATTTTATCGATATCTATTACGACCGCTATGTCTGCCTACAGGAAGCCATCCGCCATTGCCCCAATTTTGACACCTGGCTTCTGGACGAACAGGATTACCAGGTACCCTTTGACATTAATGAATTTATTACTCTATCCTTGGGAGGAGGGGCTGACCTTTACAACCTGCAGCTTTACTCCCAAATCCTGCGGGGCATGGGGTATGCTTTTCCCGCTAAAAAGGCTGAGAAGATCCTCTCCGGAATGGGAGAATGGCAGCAGCATGGGAAAGCTGCCCGCGGGCGCCGATGGAAGGAGATGGCCAAGAGGGCATGGAAGCTAGTTAACCGCTCTGCCTTTTCTTCGAGAAAGGTATGGGTTCATCACGGTACTCTGTCCAGCAGGCAGCAGGTGCGGCTGGCCCTGACGCCGGGGTTTAAGGGGCGCTTTCTGCTGTTAGAAGACCTCCCCGCCTGGCGTGGCCTCCTGGAAGAAAAAAGAGAACCCCGCCAGGCCCTGGCCCATTTCTCCCATTACGGGGAACCGTTTCGGAAGATTTTAGTAGAGAATTTGCCGGTAAATTTCCCCACGTTATATCTAGAAGGCTTTGGCCCGTGGCGGCGCCAACTGCTGCACGCTTGGGGGGAAAAAAATTTGCCCCAAATCCTGGTGATCGGCGGCGGGAAATGGTTTGATGAAGCCGCCAGACTACTGGCCGCGGAAATGATGGAAAGAGGGGGGAGGATCCTCAGTCTGCAGCATGGCGGGGGCTACGGTACCGCCCGCCTGATCTGGGTGGAAAAACATGAGCGGGAGATCTCCGACCGGTTCGGCTGTTGGGGCTGGGCAGAGCAGGAAAAGGACGCCAAGCTTTTTAATCTGGCCTCCCCCAAGCTTACTCTGAGGGAGAGAAAATCGGGACAATCCCGGAAGCGCCGGACTATTTTATTAGTGGGAAACCAATTTCCCCGGTATCTTTACCGCTTCCAGAGCTATCCCGTGGGCAGCCAGAACGAAAAGTATATTCTAGATCTGTTGACCTTCATGGAAGAGCTGGGGGAGACGGGCCGGCGGACGACGCTTTACCGGGGGTATCCCTCAGAGTTTGGCTGGCACACCAACCAGAGGGTGCGAGACCGTTTTCCCGACGTGGCCCTGGACGATCACACGCGATCCTTCACCCGCCGGATAAAAGAGGCCCGGCTGGTGGTGCTGGACTATCCGGACACGACGTTGCTGGAAGTCATGGCGGCCAATGTGCCGATGGTCCTCTTTTTTGATTCCAAGGTGTGGGAGCAGCGAGAGGAAGCGGTAAGGTATTTCGATGCGCTGCGCCAGGCGGGGATTCTCAAGGACACCCCCGAGGAAGCGGCCCGGCAGGTCCGGGAAATTTATGACCGGGTGGATGAGTGGTGGTTCTCCAACGCGGTGCAGGCAGCCCGGTGGGAGTTTGCCCAGCACTTTGCCCGGGCCAGCCGCAAGTGGCCCCGGGAGTGGGTGGCATGGTTGCATCGGGAGCTAAGTGCCTTGGGAGAAAGGGGTCAGGGGCTGGCCCTCCCAGGGCCAGGCGCCAACCCCGCCCCCCACCCCCCTGATGGCGATTAAGGGCCGTAGAGTAGAATCCTGAAAGACAGGCAGGCTCATGGAGCTGCGGCAGTCTCTAGATTCAGAAGGCGTCAGGCCCGTTGATTCTCTTCACCGGCGCTATTTCTTCAAGCTGGCCACCGGGTTTGTGGGGCTGGGCCTCAGCTTCGTGACCCAGGCCATCATCCCCCGGGGGCTGGGGCCTCGGGCTTATGGGGATTTTGCCTTTTTAAGCAATTTTTTCACCCAGGTGGTCAGCTTTCTTGACGCTGGCACCTCCACCGGGTTTTTTACCAAGCTGTCTCAGCGGCCCCGGGAATCGGGCCTGGTGGTTTTTTACGGTTACTTTGCGGGACTGGTGGCCCTCCTGATTATGGGCTTCCTGGTGATGGCCCGGACTACGGGAGTCTGGGCCCAAATCTGGCCCGGCCAGAGCCTGGGGGTCGTTTATCTGGCGGCGGTTTGGGGGCTCCTGGCCTGGCTGGTCAGGCTCGCCAATTCGATGGGCGATGCCTATGGGCTGACAGTCCAGTCGGAACTGGTGGCCATGGGCCAGAAGGTCGTGGGATTAGCGTTAATTGCCCTCTTGTTTGCCCTGCACTGGCTCCGGCTCACCACCGTTTTCTTTTACCATTATGGCATAATGGCCTTTTTCCTTGGGGCCATGGCCTTGCTGTTTAGACGAACCGGTCATAGGGTGGATTGGCGCCCGGGACTCTCCAGGGCGGAGGTCCGGGGCTACCTGCGAGAATTTTACGACTTCAGCCATCCCCTGTTTCTCTACGCCCTGGTGAGTCTGGTGACCGGCTTGCTTGACCGGTGGCTCCTCCAGGTCTTTGGGGGGAGCGTGGAGCAGGGTTTCTATGGCCTGTCTTACCAGATCGGGGTGCTCTGTTTTTTATGCACCAGCGCCATGACCCCCTTGTTGACCCGGGAGTTTGCCATTGCCTTCGGGGCCCGGGACCTGGCCCAGATGGCTCGCCTGTTCAGGCGTTACATCCCCTTGCTTTATGGCATAGCCGCATATTTTGGTTGTTTTTTAGCGGTGCAAGCAGATAAAGTAATCTATCTGATGGGCGGGAAGAATTTCCAGGGAGCTTATTTGGCCGTGGTAATCATGGCTTTCTATCCCATTCACCAGACGTATGGGCAGTTGAGCGGGTCGGTATTTATGGCCACCGGGGAGACCGCCCGCTATCGCAATATCGGCATAACATTCATGCTTCTGGGCCTGCCTCTGAGTTACGTGCTCCTGGCACCTGAGAGGATGCTCGGGCTGAATGCCGGGGCCACCGGTTTGGCTGGGAAAATGGTCTTGCTGCAGATTCTGGTGGTCAATGTGCAGCTCTACTTCAACTCTCGTCTGCTCACCTTGCGTTTCTGGCGTTACGTGGCCCATCAAGTGGCGAGCCTGGCTTGCTTGCTGGTTGTGGCCCTCCTGGCCACCCTGGGGGTGGATCTTCTGGCCCACCTCCCAGGCGGGGTGGTGGCCCGGTTTGTCCTGGCCGGCATGGTCTACACTCTTTTAATCGCCGGCCTGGTCTTTTGGCAGCCCAAACTTTTGGGATTGAGCTTAGAGGATCTGCGGGCCTTGAAGCGGCACCTGTTCGGTTCCGGAGTAAAATGAGGCTGCAGGCCAACAGGCCCTGGCCTCGGAGTTGAGCAAGAGATTAGAGGAAGAGAAGGTCTTGGTGGGCGGAGGTTTTCGGGGAGAAATTTGTCAGGGTCTGGGCTTAGTAATATGGTCAAGGCCCCGCTGAAAAGGATTTTTGTAAATTGATTTTTGAAAGAAAATGGAAACAAAATAATGATTAGCAACAGTAATGGCCTGTGGCTCAATAGAAGTGGCAAGAAGATATGTTATAATCCTTGGACACATTTTGAGGTAAACAATCCAAATGGTGACGTAACAATGTGTTGTGACGTCTCTACGGTTTTAGGGAATGTCAATGAGCAGAGTATAGAAGAAATATGGAACGGCGAAAAGTATCAAAAAATGCGCAGAATGATGTTCGAGCAAGGCGCAGAAAAGATGTGCGGGCCTGATTGCCTGCTCATCAATGGTATGAAGGATTATCAGTCATTTTCCTGGTATCGGGAAATTCCCCAAAACCACCCCGCATTTTTAAATGCAGATCTTAATGAAGAGGAGATACGGGAAGGGAAAGAAATTCTTAAAAGTAAGCCCCGCTGGATGCGGTTTGCAATCTCTTATAAATGTAATTTCAATTGTTATCATTGCTATCAGAAGGGTGAGAGAAAAGATAATATCAGTCTTCCCACTAAATTTCTTTCAGATATGAAAGGATTGGCTCAATACTATCAGGTATTATTCATTTATGGAGGCGAGCCCACGATATTCCGGGAATTCGAGGAGTTGCTCAGCCTGGCGGATTTTCATCCTCACCTGCGTGTGGGCCTGGTGACGAACGCCTCCAATCTCCATAAGTATATGGAACAGATTAAAAGGGTGAATTGGCTGTTCATCGCCGTTTCCCTGGATGCGGCATCGGCCGGGATGTATAAAGAAATGCGCAATTCCCGCCAGTGGGAGCAGGTGAACCAGAATATTCTTCTGCTGTCCGAGTTAAAAAAAGATAGGAAGTTCGAGTTCAACATCGCCATGACCGTGAACAGTAAAAATTGCCGGGAGATATATGATTTTATGAAATTATCGGACAGCTACGGGGCAACCCCTAAAATTTCACTAGTGAGCAATCCTGACGGCATGTCCTTTTATGCCAAATATATGTGGTTCAACAAGAAAAAGAGGGACCATATTTTATTGCAAATAGAAAGATCATTAAGGGACTTCAATCATACTGCAGACGCTACCGGATTAAAAGTACTGAAAAGACAATTTGAGGGCGGTGATTTATCCTTTTATTCTACTCAACTGAAATCCATTATCAAAACCGTCACTCCTTTATCCATCAAAAAGCTTATTAAAAGATCGATGATGTCATTGAATATCAAGTAGCGCCTAACCTCTATAGTTGCCAGTAAGGTGGGATTGTTGACAGGTTGATCGCAAATATTATTCAAAAGAGGGTGGAAATTCCCTGGTGAAATCCGAACCGTAGCGAACTTTCAGCAGTTATGAGAAAACAGCAGAAATCAACCTTTTGGCAAAAGTAAACCAAAATGCGAGCTAAAAATTATACTCTCAAAGAAGCTCTGAAGCGTAGGGAGACCACCATAGGCTCCTGGATCACGCTGGCGCATCCGGCCATTGCCGAAATCATGGCCAAAGCCGGGTTTGAGTGGTTGGTGGTGGACTTGGAGCATAGCGCCATCACCATAGGGGAAGCGGCGGAGTTGATCCGGGTGATCGACCTTTGTGGAGTAGTGCCCCTGGTGCGCCTTTCAGCTAATGATCCGGTGCAGACCAAGCGGGTCATGGATGCCGGGGCGCATGGAGTGATCGTCCCGATGGTTAACTCCGCCATCGAGGCTGAGCAGGCGGTGGCGGCGGTGCGCTATCCACCGCAGGGGCGACGCGGGGTAGGCCTGGCCCGGGCTCAGGGCTACGGAACCGCGTTTGAACGTTACCGGGATTGGGTGAACCGGGAGACCATCGTCATCGTCCAGGTGGAACATATCCTGGCCGTCAATAACTTAGCAGCTATTCTGGCGGTTGAGGGGGTGGATGGATTTATCGTGGGTCCTTATGACCTTTCCGGCTCTTTGGGTTTGCCCGGAGAGTTCGAGCACCCGCAAATGGCGGAGGCATTGCAGGAGATCCGGCGGGTCGCGGCCAAAACGGGGGTGGCGGCGGGTTATCACGTTGTCCAGCCTCAGCCTGATCTGGTGCGGCAAAAAATGGCTGAAGGGTATTCGTTCATCGCTTACAGCGTGGATTTCCTTTTTTTAGGAGAGATGTGCCGGCAAGGTTTGACCACGATCAGACAAGCTTTGTCAGTTCCAGCCGGGGCTAAATGATGAAGGGGAAGGAGATTCGCCGGTGGGAAGCCATGGATAAATATCAGCAGTTAGTGAAGGAAAGATCAATACTGTCCGCTAAAAGTTATTTGACCTATCAATAAAAAGGCCCCATAACAACCTATCAGTGGTATAATGATTTTGGGCGGCCTGATGCCGGATACTTCTGGAGTGATATGTGAAAACTTCGATCAAGCGTTTTGCTTCTAATACCGCAATAAGATATTTTAAGTTTTGGATTAAACTTCTTGGTAAAAGGAGAGGGACTCAATTTTCAGCCCGACTAGCGGAACAATTATCACCCATAATCACAATAGAAACCAAACATGGATCGATACAATTTTATTGCCCAAGTGAAATCGCATTTTGGCGTGCGGAAACCTTATTGACCAAAGAACCCGAAACTATTGAATGGATAGACAATTTTAATAAAGAATCGGTTTTTTGGGATATTGGTGCAAATATTGGGATGTATTCATTATATGCCGCGTTGAGGCCACAAATCCAGGTGTTAGCTTTTGAACCGGCATCGGCAAACTATTATCTTCTTAATAAAAATATAGAAATAAATAAAATGGATAACAGAATATTCTCATTTTGCCTCGCTTTTAATGACGTCACCCTTATTGACCGCCTGAATTGTACAACAACTGAGGTGGGAGGGGCTCTCAGTTCCTTTGCAGCCACAACAGATTGGCAAGGCAAAACCTTTTCTCCTATTTTCAAACAAGGGATGATAGGCTTCAAAATCGATGAGTTTATCGAAAGGTTCAATCCGCCTTTCCCAAATCATATTAAAATTGATGTAGATGGAATTGAGGACAAAATAATTAATGGAGCTCAAAAGACCATTTCAGATAATAGGCTATCGTCTCTCCTAGTAGAGCTTGATACTAATCAAAAAGATTATTGTCAGGATGTAATAGGCTATCTTATAAGAGCTGGTATGAAACTACTCTCTGTAAAACATGCACCGATGCTCGACGCAAGTAAATTTGCATCAGTTTATAACCATATTTTTGTTCGTTCTCAATGTTAGCCCGGATTATTCATGAAAAGTTATTAAAATATGAAAACAGTCTGTCATAAACAGACTTACCTTTTGTTGTTACTAGTGGTCGGCACATAAAATCAATAACAAGAAGGAGCTGGCTTTGAGACGAGTCACAAACTGGGCTCTTCGTTGGCGAAGGTGTTAGAGCCGGGCATAGTTATAGTCCAGGTAAGCCTGGTCAAGATATTATGTTTGTTATAATGGCTTAATGGTCAAGGGAATACAGGATGAAAGTTGTAGCGGTGATCCCGGCTAGAATGGCCTCCACCCGCTTTCCGGGAAAACCGCTGGCCGATATTCTAGGGTTGCCGATGATTGAGCACGTCCGGCGACGGGTGGCGCTCTCCCCTGTCATCCAGGAAGTGGTGGTGGCGACTTGTGACCGGGAGATTTTTGAGGTGGTGGCAGCGAATGGCGGACAGGCGGTGATGACCGCACCCACCCATGAGCGGTGCACCGACCGGGTGGCCGAGGCCGCGGTTTCTCTCGATGCGGACATCATCATCAATGTCCAGGGGGACGAACCGTTGGTGCAGCCAAGCATGTTTGAACCTCTCCTGGCTCCCCTGAGGGCCGATGCAAAATTGCTCTGCACCAACCTGATGTCTGAAATACTCAGTGACGATGAGTTCACCAATGCCAACGTCGTCAAAACGGTTTGCGACCTGGAAGGAAACGCCCTGTATTTTTCCCGGGAGCCCATACCGTCAGTCCGCAAAGTTGGCAGCCTGGTCTTTCAGAAATATAAACAGTTGGGAATTATTGCTTTTCGAAAAGAGTTTTTACAGAGCTTCGCCACCCTGCCTCCCACGCCTCTCGAACAAGTAGAGTCTGTGGATATGCTCCGGGCCGTGGAGCACGGCTACAAGGTGCGCATGGTAGCGACCCAATTCCAGGTGATAGGCGTGGACACCCCGGAAGATCTGGAGCGGGCCCGGGCGTTTATGAAGAATGATGAACTTTTGAGAATTTATCAATGATTCAGTCCTGGAGCGGTGGATGCCACAGAGTCGCCTGAGGGTTGGGATTGCCGGTTATGGAGTGGTCGGGAAAAGGCGGCGGGTTTTTATTGACAAGCATCCCCTGTTTAAAACTACGGCAGTCTGTGATCAGAATTTTGCAGAACCAGGGGTCATGGCGGACGGGGTGCGCTGTTTCAGCAATTACCGGCAGCTTTTGGAGGACCCCCTGGATGTGCTATTTGTGAGCTTGCCTAACTACCTGGCTGCGGAAGTGACCATAGCCGGATTGCAGCGCGGTCTGCATGTCTTTTGTGAAAAACCCCCCGGCCGTAATGTCCAGGATATTGAAAGGGTGATCGAGGTCGAAAAGAGACATCCCGGGCTTTTATTAAAATACGGCTTCAATCACCGCTACCACGACTCGGTCCGGGAGGCTTTGCGGATTATCCAAGCGGAGGAATTGGGAGAAGTCGTCAATCTCCGGGGAGTTTATGGCAAAAGTAAAATCATTCCCTTCTCCGGCGGCTGGCGGGCAGAGCGGAAATACGCCGGCGGTGGCATCTTGCTCGACCAAGGCATCCACATGGTGGACCTCATGCGGCTTTTCTGCGGGGAGTTTGTGGAAGTAAAGAGCTATGTGTCCAATAGCTTCTGGAAACATGATATCGAGGACAATGCCTTTGCCCTCATGAAGGATACTAAAGGGCGAGTGGCCATGTTACATTCCAGCGCCACCCAGTGGCAACACCGCTTTTCTCTGGATATTGGTCTGAGCGAGGGCTATTTGGTGTTAGAAGGAATTCTGTCCGGTTCCAAGAGTTATGGAGAAGAGAAACTGATTATCGGCCGGCGGGATGAAGCCGATGTCGGGGCAACCCGTGAAGAAACCATAACCTATCTTGAAGATAATTCCTGGGCAGATGAAATCAATGAATTTGCCGACGCCATCAATAATGGAGCTGGGATTCAATATGGCAACAGCCAAGATGCCTTGCTCACCATGAAACTGGTTTACCATATTTATTGGGCAGACCCAGAATGGCGGAACCGCTTCGATCTTGGTGATCCTCTATCCGGAAGATAAGCTATGAACAGAATCGAGCAATTATACCGTGAAAACCCCCTTGCCACGGCTTTTGCCAGGGGGTATCTGGATTACCTGCGGGAAGTGCTCCTCCGGCTGGACGTAGCCGCCATCGCCCGATTTATCGATACGCTGCTTGCGGCGCGGGAAAGGGGGGCGCGGATTTTTTTCCTGGGTAATGGTGGCAGCGCGGCTACCGCCAGTCACTTCGCCAATGACCTGGCCATCGGCTGCCGGAGTGGGGCCAAGCCCTTCCGGGCCCTAAGTTTGACGGACAATCTTTCTATGGTGACCGCCATCGGCAATGACTGCGGTTACGATGAAATTTTTATCCAGCAGCTCCAAGCCCAGGTAGTCCCTGGCGATGTAGTGGTGGCCATCTCTGCTTCGGGCAATTCCGCCAACGTGATTAAGGCGGTGGAATATGCCAAGGGGGTACCGGCGGTGACGGTGGCGTTGACCGGTTTTGATGGGGGCCGGTTGAAGCAGGTGGCCAGCCTGGTGGTCCACGTACCTACTGATAAAGGGGAATATGGGCCAGTGGAGGATGTGCACCTGATTCTGGACCATCTGGTCAGCTCTTTTCTGGCCAATTTATGCCGGGCCGAGCAGAAAGATCAGACCATTGGCTCAACCGCGTGACAAATACCGTGAGGGAGGGGGTTAGGGGGCAAAGCCCCTACCCTCTCATTCAAACTCCCGCCCCCAACCGCCCATGGGTCTTACAAGGATTCGGTGAAGATGCCGTCATTATCAGCAGATGCCCTGGGATCATATCTGTCCCTGGCGGTCAAGGCTGCCCGGGAAGCCGGGCAATTTTTACTCGCGGCCGGGGGATCCGGGGCGGTGGTAGAAGATTTGGCCCGGGATATCAAGCTGGCGGCAGATCGAGACGCTGAGGAGTGCATTGTTAAGATCCTTCGGCAGCACTCGGATTTCGCCATGCTCACTGAAGAGCAAGGGCTGTTGGCGGCAAGGGGAGGGGCGAGTGCCCTGCGCTGGATCATCGATCCCCTGGATGGCAGCATAAATTTTCTGAAAAGAATCCCCTTTTGTTGCGTCTCCGTTGCCCTGTGGCGGGGACAAGAGCCTCTCCTGGGGGTTATTTATGACTTTCACCGGGAAGAGCTGTTCACCGGCAGGGTGGGCGACGGCGCCTGGCTGAACGGGAAATCGATCCAGGCCAGCTCTACCCGGGAGATCCGGAAGGCGATCCTGTGCACCGGCTTTCCGGCCAGTACCGATTTTGCGCCTGCGCCCCTCCTGCAGCTGGTGGAACAGGTGCGTCGCTATAAGAAGGTGAGGCTGCTGGGATCCGCGGCCCTGTCTCTGGCCTATGTGGCGGCGGGACGGGCAGACGCTTATTTTGAGCGGGACATCAAGATCTGGGATGTGGCGGCCGGTCTGGCGCTGGTGCGGGCTGCGGGCGGGGTGACGGCCTTGACCGACTCGCCGGTGGCCAATGCGGTGACGGTTTATGCCGGGAACCACTTTCTCGAGCAGTTAAAAATAACTTGATAATATACAGAGCTCCGAATTTAATGTATTTGGGGGAGGGGGCAGGGGGCGCAGACCCCTGCCCCCTCCCCAGGTAAATGCCAGAAATATCCGACCCCGAGGCAATGGCAATGAAAGATTCAACGCCGGTGGCGGTGGCCTCGCGTTCCTTCTCCAGGCATCCGGTTTTGCGGGCTGAATTGTTGGCCAGATATGCTAACGTCACCTTCAATGATACGGGACGGTCTCTGGCCGGCCCGGATTTGATCGACTTTTTACGGGGGAAAGCCAAGGCCATCACCGCCTTGGAAAGACTGGACCAGACGGTTTTTGCGGCCCTACCTGAACTGAAAGTGGTTTCTAAATACGGGGTAGGTCTGGATATGATTGATATGGAGGCGATGGCGCGTCACGGGGTTCTGCTGGGCTGGACCGGGGGGGTCAACAAGCGCTCAGTGGCCGAGCTGGTGATGGCCTTCGCCATTTTCCTGTTCCACCGGGTCTCGGAGGCGACTCGGGAAGTGCAGGGGGGGATCTGGCGGCAGCTGGTGGGGAAACAATTATCCGCACGCACCATTGGCATTGTGGGGTGTGGTCATATTGGAAAAGAGGTAGCCGTTCTGGGCCGGGCTTTTGGCTGCCGGGTGCTGGCTCATGATATCTTGGATTTCCCTGAGTTCTATGCGGAACACCAGGTGACTCCCGTGGGTCTGGAAGACCTTCTGCGCCAATCGGATCTAGTTACATTGCACGTTCCTCTGGACGACTCTACCAGGAATATGCTCAGCGCTGAGCGGCTGGCCCTGATGAAGCCCGGCGCTTTTCTCATCAACACGGCCCGCGGTAATCTGGTGGATGAGGCAGCCCTTAAAGCAAGGCTCATGGACGGCCGCCTGGCGGGCGCCGCGTTTGATGTCTTTGCCACTGAACCACCGGAAGATAGAGAACTCCTTACCCTACCCAATTTCATCGCCACTCCGCATATCGGCGGCAGCACCGAGGATGCGATTTTGGCCATGGGCCGGGCGGCCATTGCCGGGTTGGAGGCAGCCGCGCCCGTGCAAAAAATTCTGAAGATGATCAAGAAGGGGCGGGTCTGAAGGGCGCAGTTCTTCGCTTCACTAAGAATGACCATGGAGATTTGAAGACCGGTTTTCAACAGCTGTTCTGGAAGGGAATCGGGGAGTGAGGATGATGAGCAACCGCGACAAGCCCACTAATTATATGATCATCAGCTTGTCCGGGGTATTGGGCATTTTTTGGGTGGATTACCTCTATGTATTTTCAAAATTGGGGATGAATGCCAGGAAGATAATAATCTTGGTATTTTTTTTGACCATCATTGGGTTATTCATGGCCCTCACCAAGTGCAGTCAAAGAGTAAAACAAAACGTTTTTTTGGTTATTTTCTCTCTGATTATTTTTGAAATAATGTTGCAGATCACCGCCATTATGGGCCTGATTCCGGGATTGGTCATATATCGGAACCTTCCCTATGCCCGGGTGTATTGCAGCCGGGAAGGGTTGGGGAACTCCATCATGAATCGCTATGGCCGATATTATCCGAAGTTTAACCTGGATAGCCAAGCCCAGAGAATCGTTTTGATCGGGGACAGTTTCATCGAGGCCTTGGGAATTTCGCCGCACAAGAATATGGGGGTAATTTTAAATAATCTTTTGGATAATTATGCGGGGCCGGGCAAATATAGCGTGTTGGCCTTGGGAACATCAGGGATGGGGCCGGCTCAGTATTTAGAGATGGTGAAATACGCCATTAAATATTTTAAGCCATCAGAAGTACTTATCTTTATTTGTCTGGGGAATGATTTCAGAGATATTGATCTAAAAAAGCAGGGGGGGCTTGGCGAAGCATACAAGCCGGAGAATTATATTTATTATATTTTAGACAGCAATGGTAATTTAACATTACATCCGCAAAGTGTTAAGGCGCAAAAGTCGTTTAATAGCCGACTAGAATTGAATAATCAAAGTATTTTAAAAACCCTTCCTGTAACCATATCCAGCTACTTTATGACGCCACCGGTGGTGGAGACCTTTGGCAGGATACTGTGGCAAAAAGCCAAGGGGCCGCAGCGGGGGTCGGGAGACGAGATTGCTGACCAGTTGGAAAGGATTGGCTTGGATGGGTTTGTGTTCAAGAAAAATCTGTCGACGGAGGCATGGGAAGCCATTACCATCTGCTTGAAGATATTGCAATTATGCGATAAAACGGCCAGGGAGAATGGTGTCAAGCTCCATCTGGTGACCATCCCGGTGTTTCCGAAGGTTTTTTACCGTGGGAAAAATGCATCGGCCTTTTTAGAGACAGGGGAATATGATTTTGATTTGCCGGAAAAGATACTGAGCAAATTTGCTCAGGAGCAGGGAATCCAACTTCTCCCGATGGCCAGGTATATGCAAGTAAAAAATATTGACGCCAAGGTCATCAGATCACTTTTTTTTCATGGGACCGGGCATTTTACCGAACAGGGCCATGCCTTTTTTGCCGGGGCATTGTTTGAAAAGGTATGGGCGAAGCGGAAAACCGATGGCAACGGAGGGGTTTCTCCACTGATTCGGAGCGACGTTGAATAAAGGCCATTCCTGCCCTTCTGCCTTGTGGGTGTGCTGGCAAAGGCCAAGGACCCTCCCGGACCGGGGAGAGCTCGTGTTGAGTTTCCTGGCGCCAGCGGCGGAAGAGGAGTTGGTGGAGGAGTATGGAGGGGAGGTAATCCATGCCCGCCAAGCGGCGGTGGCCGTCCGGGCAGAGGCGAGAAAGGTTTATCTTGATCTGGCGGCTTCTATGGGGACCGCGCCCTGGGGAGGCAACCAGACCTGGCGGCAGGCCCTGGGGCGGCCGGGGGAGGCCAGCCGGTGGTGGTATCACCCGGTTTCTTTCAAGGATTGTGAAAGTGACCCGGCTTTCAACCGGATTCTGGCGCTCCTGACCATCCGGGCCGCGGCGGAGAAATTCAGGCCCAAGAACCTGGTCCTGGTGGGGGCGCCCTGGGAAGTGGCGGCGGTGCTCAAGAGCAGGTTTGCCGTGGAGGAGCAGGGCACTGGCCCTCCTCCCCGGGTCTGGCGTCTGTGGCTCAAGGGCCTGGCGGCGCGGGCGCTCTATGTGCTGAGGTCCTGGTGGCACTGGCTGGCCATCCGGCGATATTGCCAACTTCCGGCCGGGCTTTTTGATGTGGTATTTTCGGGTTTCTGGGATTGGAGTGTGGCCTGGGATAATCAGACCCGGTCGCTGGCCGACCGCTATTTTAAAGGTCTCCCCGATGCATTGACCCGCCGTGGAGTTTCCCGGGGATGGTTGGCCTGGTTTGCCCCCCATATGGAACCTGGCAAACAAAGGCGGCCTTTGCAGGCGGTGCTGGCTCCCCTCTCAAGTACCAAGGAGGTGGTGAGCTTACAGGCGTTTCTGCGCCCCGGGGAGATTTGGAAAGCGGCGTGGGACTTTGGTCCTTTGGCGACTTTTTTTACCATACGCAAGCAGCCAGCGTTCCAGGAGGTTTTTCGGCAGGGCGGTTTTGATTATTATCCGATATTCAGCGAGAGGCTTCTGTATGGATTCCTCAATTCTGGCCTGCCCTACCATGAGCTGGTAGCCCTGGCTACGGAGAGGGCCACCCGGCGGTACCGGCCGCAGGTCGCCGTAAGTTTTCTGGAGCATTATCCTTATGCCCGGGCGCACCATGAGGGGGTGCGGCGGGCCGCAACTAACACCAGGCGCCTGGCGGTGCAACATGCCAGCTATAATCACGAAAAGACTTTTTTGTTTCTCGATCCGGTGCGGGAATTCAAGGGGGCGCCCGATGGGTGTATGGCGCCTTGTCCTGACTACGTCTGCGCCATGGGGGGCCTGGGGAAGGAACTTTTTGAGGAGTGCGGCTATCCGGAGGAACAGGTTTTCCTGACGGGTGGAACCCGATATGATCATATCAGGGCCGCGGTGGCCCATACACCGAGCCAGGGGGAGAAGACGAGGGTAGGGGAGGGAATCCGCCTGTTGATGGTTCCCGGTCTGGACGTAGACCAGGAACTGGAGATGGTGGAAGCAGTGTGCTCGGCGGTGCGGGACTTGGAGGGAATTGCCTTATGCTTACGCAATCATCCTTTCCGGCGCCTGGATGAGCACCCTGGATTTGCACCTTACCAAGGGCTGATGGAACTGACCCAAGGGACCCTGGAGGGGGACCTGGACAGGGCCGACCTCATCATGTTCACGTATTCCACCGTGGCCGAAGAAGCCTTTCTCCAGGGCAAGCCGGTTTGGCAGTGGCTGCCTCTGGGATATAATGGCTCGGCGCTGGCCGAAGTGGCGACTATCCCCCAATTTTTTTCGGTGGCGAGCCTCAAGGCGGCGTTGCGGGAGTTCCAGGCCGACGCCCGGCCATTTATCCCTCCGGAGGAGGCCCGGCGAGAAGTGCTGGAGCGGTTGTTCTATCGGGGGGACGGCCAGGCCGCGGTGAGGATTGCCGGGTTGATTAAGGATTTCATGTCAGGACCTCACGCCAAAACAGGAGATCAGGAATCATGAAGGTAGTGATTCTATGTGGGGGCAAAGGGACCAGGATCAGGGATGTGGCCGATGATATTCCCAAGCCGATGATTGCCGTCGGGGGGATGCCGATTCTCTGGCACATCATGAAATATTATTCCAAATGGGGACATCAAGATTTTATCCTGTGCCTGGGCTATAAAGGGCAGATCATCAAGGATTTTTTTCTGCACTATGATGTGCATACCTATGATTTCACCCTCAACCTGGGCAACTCCTTAAAGAAGATCGAGTTTAATGGGGAAAACTGCGAGTTGGGCTGGCGCATCACCCTGGCCCAGACAGGGCTGGAAACCCTGACCGGGGCGCGCGTCAAGCGGGTCCAGAAATATCTCATAGGGGAAGAGAATTTTATGCTCACTTATGGGGATGGGGTGGGGGACGTGAACCTGGATAAACTGGCGGCCTTCCATCGGGACCATGGCAAGATTATGACCCTGACCGGGGTGCGTCCGCCGGCTCGCTTTGGAGAATTGATGAGCGATAATAACGGCCGGGTGACTGAGTTCAATGAGAAACCGCAGGCGACCAGCGGCATGATTTCGGGGGGCTTCTTTGTCTGCCGCCAGGAACTCTTTGATTATCTGGATAACCGGGAAAACCTGATGCTGGAGATGGAGCCGATGAAACGCCTGGTGGAAGACGGCCAGATGATGGTATATGAACACGAGGGTTTCTGGCAACCCATGGATACTTATCGGGACTACCAGTACCTGAATGATATCTGGGCGAAAGGGAAGGCGCCCTGGAAGATCTGGTGATTGGTTCGGGAGGGGGAAGGTTATTAAGAGAGGAGGCCTGGGGCCAAGGGCCCCCCACAGAAAAAATTGATCTCGGGCAGAATTCAAGGACACCATCCATTGGATAATTACTTCTCGTTCTTTGCCGGCAAACGGGTGCTGGTGACCGGCGACACAGGTTTCAAGGGCGCCTGGCTGTGTTTGTGGCTGAAGGACCTGGGAGCCGAAGTGGTGGGGTTCGCCTTGCCGCCGGAGCGCGAGCACGATCTCTACCGCGTCATTGGCCTGGAGAATCTCATACATCATGTGGAAGGGGATATCCGGGACGAGGCTTCCCTCCGGCGGGTTTTTGATCAGTTCCAGCCGGAGCTTTTCTTTCATCTGGCCGCCCAGGCGCTGGTGCGGCGGTCCTATAAAGAGCCCAAGTTGACCTTCGACACCAATGTGGGCGGATCGGTCAATGTCCTGGAAGCGGTGCGGCGTACCCCGTCTTTAAGGGCAGTGATTTACGTCACCAGTGACAAATGTTACAAGAACCAGGAATGGGTCTGGGGGTATCGCGAAAACGACGAACTGGGGGGCCATGATCCCTACAGCGCCTCCAAGGCAGCTGCCGAGATGGTCTTGGCGGGGTATTGGCAGTCCTTTTTCGCCGCCCGGCCAGGACTGGGGGTGGCCAGCGTCCGGGCCGGCAACGTGCTGGGGGGAGGGGATTGGGCTGAGGACCGGGTAGTTCCGGACATTATCCGGAATCTTATGGAAAGGCGTCCCGTCACCTTGCGCCATCCGGAGGCGACGCGCCCCTGGCAACACGTGCTGGAGCCTCTGGGGGGTTATCTGCTTCTTGCCGTGCGCTTGTATGAGTCACCCAAAGAATTTGCGGGCCCCTGGAATTTTGGCCCCAGTGGGGAAGGCATGCGGAGCGTCCATCAGCTGGCGGAAGAAATTATTGCCGGCTGGGGAGAAGGGACGATCAGAATTGAGAAGCAGGCGGATGTCCTGCATGAGGCGGGGATGCTGCATCTCAACTGCGACAAGGCCCGGCGCCGGTTGGGCTGGCGTCCCAAGTGGGATTTGGCCCGGACCGTGGCGGAGACAGTGCGCTGGTATAAAGGGTATCACCATGATGAATCGCCCCTGGCGCTGAGCCGCAGCCAGATTAACAACTATATGGAGTCAGGAAATGATTGACGGCGTGTTAATAACGCCATTGAAGCAGATATTGGACGAACGAGGCAAGGTCATGCATATGCTCAGGAGTGATGCCCCGCACTTCCAGGGTTTTGGAGAGATTTATTTTTCGTGTGTCTATCCGGGGGCGATCAAGGCCTGGCATCTGCATAAGAAGATGGTGCTCAATTACGCGGTGCCATACGGACGGATCAAACTGGTTCTGTACGATGACCGGGAGGGGAGCGGCACCCGGGGCGAGATTCAGGAAATCTTCATGGGGATTGACAATTACTGTCTAGTCACTATTCCCCCGCTGATCTGGAATGGGTTCAAGGGGATGGGCCAGGAGACGGCCATTGTGGCCAATTGCGCCACCATTCCTCACGATCCCCATGAGATTGTGCGCCTGGACCCATTTGATCCCTCCATTCCTTACGACTGGCAGATCAAGCATAGATGACGGATAAGGTGCTCGTTACCGGCGGCCGCGGATACTTGGGGGGGCGAGTGGCCCGGTTGCTGGCGGAGGCAGGTTTCAGCCTGCGGGTGGGCAACCGCCGCTCAGGGCTGCCTGCGCCGAAATGGCTGGCGGAGGCGGAACAGGTCCACCTGGATCTACTGGCCGATGGGGACCTTGAGGCAGTTTGCCGGGGGGTGCGGCAGGTGGTGCATCTGGCGGCGGTCAATGAGATCGTCTGCGAGAAGGATCCGGAGCAAGCGCTCCTGGTCAATGGCTTGGGGACCCTTAAACTCCTTATGGCGGCCATCCGGGCCGGGGTGGAGCGGTTTATCTATTTCTCTACCGCCCATGTCTATGGTTCTCCTCTGGCCGGCATCATCACCGAAGAAACTCTGCCCCGGCCTGTGCACCCTTACGCCATTACCCATCGGGTAGCTGAGGATTTTGTCCTGGCCGCCCGCCAACGGGGAGCCATCCAGGGGGTGGTGTTGCGTCTTTCCAACGGTTTTGGGCCGCCAGCCGAGGCCCACGTGGACCGCTGGACCCTGCTGGTCAATGACCTGTGCCGCCAGGCGGTGACCGACGGCAAATTGGTCCTACGCAGTAGCGGGCTACAATGGCGCGATTTCATTTCGCTTACGGATGTGGCGCGGGCAGTCAAGCATTTTCTCGAGTTGCCGGGTGATGGGCTCGGTGAGGGGCTGTTTAACTTGGGTGGGGAGTGTGCGCTGCGGGTTATTGATCTGGCCAGCCGGATTGCGGCCCGTTGTTATCAAGTTTTCAAAATGACCACCCTGATCATCAAGCCGGATCCCAGGCCGGACGAAGCTTATGAGGGCCTGGACTATCGCATTGACCGATTGAAAGGCACCGGATTTGTTCTTAGCGGTAATATGGACGAGGAGATCGACGACACCCTGCGATTTTGCCGCCAGGTATTTGGAGAGACTGCAAAATGAACCGTCCGGCGGTCTCCCTTGTCATACCCACCTATAATCAGGCTGATTTGCTGAAAGAGGCCATCGAGTCAGTTCTGGGCCAGACCTTTACCGATTGGGAAGCCATCGTCATTAATAATTACTCGGAAGACCACACGGTGGCGGTAGTCCAGGCTTTTGCAGACTCCCGCCTCCGGCTGGTAAATTTTCGCAATTATGGGATCATCGGGGCTTCCAGGAACGAAGGGGTGAGACAGACCAGGGGCGAGCTGGTGGCGTTTTTGGATTCCGACGACACCTGGGAGGCCAACAAGCTGGAGCGGGCGATGGCCTCTTTCGGGCCAGGAATCGATCTGGTGTGCCATGATGAGTGGCTGTTGGAAAATGAGCAAAAAAAGCAGGTGTTACGCTACGGGCCTTATACCAGCTACGAAGCCCTTCTTTTTAAAAGAAACTGTCTTTCCCCTTCAGCCACGATGGTGCGCCGGGGCAGTTTCATGGCAGTGGGAGGCTTCTCTTTAGAGCGGCGTTTTGCGGGGGTGGAGGATTACGACCTGTGGCTGAGGCTGGCCCGGGCCGGCTGCCGGTTTCACTATCTCCATGAGCCGCTGGGATCATTTCGAGTGCACGGCGAGAGCTTCAGCAGCAAAATAGAGCATCACTGTGTCAACAGCCTCAATCTCCTGGAAGCGCATTTTGCCCAGTGGCGCCCGCAAACGCCTTACTACCGCTACCTTATGCGCAAACGGCGGGCAGACGCCTACAGGGGGGCGGCGCGGGCCTTCCTGAAGCACGGTGAGCATGGAGAGACCCGACGATATCTGCTCAAGGCCATAAAAGAAGACCCGCTGTCATGGAAGGCCTGGGTGCTTACCGGCCTGCACCTTGCAGGGTTGAAGATTTGAGGAAATGAGCTTTTTAGGGGAGGGGATGTGGTGGAGGGCAGGGTGTGTGCTCCCCAGCCCTCCGCCACATAAAAGCATAATCGCATAAGGGAAGACCATGATCGTACCGGTGGCCCCCCTGCCCCTGATTAAAAATCTGCTGCAAGCCTGCACCGCCCCTCCCTGCACCGGCGCGTCCTGGTTCAGCCGGGGTGCTGAATCCGCCATCCGGTTTTATCGGCGGGGTAGCCTGGCCCTCGCCGGGGGCGTGGAAGCGGTGCGCCGGGAGCAGGGGGTGGAGGGCATCACCGTCTGGGTGCCGGGCTACTTCTGTGACGAGGCCCTGGCCCCGCTGCGGGGGTTGGCGGCCACCTTGAAATTTTATCCCTGTCAGCCTGATCTGACCCCCGATTGGCAATTCCTGGAGGAGGGGGTCAAAGGGACGGCCAGGGTCCAGGTCTTGGTGCTGGTCCATTATTTTGGGTTTGCCAATGCCAGCCAGGAGGCGGTGAATTTCTGCCAGAGACACGGCCTCACCTTGCTGGAGGATGGGGCCCACGTCCTCAAGATGGCACCCGGTTTGGGGATGGGGGAGCTGCTGGTCTTCAGCCCCAGGAAACTTCTGGCCGTCCCCGCCGGCGGGGTTCTGGTTTTTCCGCCAAAGCTCAGGGGCTATCTTCCCGAAATGGCCGTGGCGCCCTGGAGGCGGGACCTCATTTTCTGGGTGGCCCGGCGCTTGACCCAAAAAATTTTCCTGGCCCTTGGACTTTCCTGGTCCTGGTGGTGGCGGCGCCTCCCCGAGTGCGAGGCGGTTTGCCAGGGTCCCTTTCCGCCGCCCGTGCTGGCAGGTTGCGACCGTTACACCCTGGGGCTCTTGGCCCTGGCCGAGCCTGGTTTAGCGGGTATGGTGTCCAGGCGGCGGCGCTACTATGAAGGGTTGGCGGACTATCTCAGGGGGTTCCCCGGGGTCCGCCCCCTCTTTTCCGAGCTCCCCCCGGAAACCTGCCCCTATGTCTTTCCCTTCCTGATGGACCAGGGGAGCGACCAGGTCATGGCCCGGTTGCGGTCCCGGGGGATCCTGGCCAGCCGTTGGCCCACCCTGCCCCCGGAAGTGCTGGGGGACCCGGAAAAGCACCGGACCACCCTGGAAATCAGGAATCAGCTGCTGCTGCTGCCGGTGCACCAGAGCCTCACTGACCGCCAGGTGGAGTGGATGGGACACCAGCTGCGGGACGCCCTGGCGGCCATGGGGGCGGGGTCATGAGGCTGGTGCCAGGGAATTTTTCCCAGGAAGAGTGGACGGCCCTGGTGACCAGGTTCCAGGACCAGAGCCTGATGCAGACCTGGGAGTATGGGGAGGCCAAGGCCCGCACCGGTCCCTGGCAGGCGGTCCGGCTGGCCTTTTTGGAGAAAGACCTGCCGGTTGGAGTCTGCCAGGCCATGGTCCGGCCCCTGCCAATCTGGCGGGGGGGCCTGGTATGGATCAACCAGGGCCCTTTGTGGCGCCCCTGGGGGGGGGAAGGCGACCGCGCCCTGCTGTTGGAAATGCTGGTCGAACTGAGAAAATACTGGGTGGAAGAACGGCGTCTGTATCTGCGCCTGGCCCTGCCCCTGGAACTTGCGGCAGGCGGGGGGGATTTTTTACCTCCTTCAGGATACGCCTGGGTGCCCGGAGCCGGCGGGTGGGCCTCGGCCAGATTGGACCTGTCCCCTGCGGCCGAGGAGCTCAGGGCCGGATTGAGCCGCAACTGGCGCAAACAATTGAGCCGGGCTGAGCGTCAGGGGATTACCGCCCGGGTGGGCCGGTCCCCGGAACTGTTTGACCGATTCCTAAAAAATTATGGCGCATTCCTGGGCCGCAAAGGTTGGCAAACCCCCCTGACGGCAGATTTTCTGCGGGAACTCCAGGCCCGGCTGCCCGAGGCGCGCCGCCTGTGGGTGTGCGAGGGCTGGCAAGGAACCGACTGCCTGGGGAGCTTACTTTTGGCGGGCTACGGCGATACCTCGCTGTTCCTGGCCCTGAGCGGCGCCGGACAGGCGGCCCACGGCGGCTTCGTCATCCATTGGCAGGCGGTTTTGGCCATGAAAGCGGCCGGCTTCCGGTGGCTGGACCTGGGAGGCGTGGACCCCCAGCGTACCCCCCCGGGGATCTTGCAGTTCAAATCCGGGCTCAGGGGCAGGCCCTACCAACTGGTGGGAGAGTTGGAGGCGGGCCGGGGGGTCGTCTCCCGGGCCCTGCGGTGGTACATCCGCCGCCGCCACCTGGGGACGGACGGATAGAAGGGGAAACCATGGGGGAGACCTGGCGCTACCGGGCGGCCAGACCCTGGCTGAGAATCCATCGCCTATTGAGCAAGTGGGCCCCGACTCCCCCGGGAGCCTTTCGCATCCTGACCCTCCACGCCACCCCCCCGGCCCATTTCCAGGGATTGCGCCGCTTGCTGAACTATCTATTGGAGGAAAATGGCCTCCTCACGCCCGCAGAGGCGGAATCCAGGTTGGAGGCCAGGGTCCGAGGCCCAGAAGGAGGCAGGGTGCCCTATCTGTTAACCTTTGACGACGGCTTTTCGTCCAACCGCAGGGCGGCGGCAGAGGTCCTGGACCCCCTGGGGGTGAAGGCCGTGTTTTTCCTCTGCCCGGGGCTCATGGATCTTGCCCCGGCGCGGCAATCTGAGGCCATCGCCCACCACATCTGCGAGGGGGTGGTGGCTGCCGGGGAACTTCCCCGGGATATGGCTTTCATGTCCTGGGACGAGGCGGCCTCCCTGGCGGCGGCCGGCCATACCATCGGCTCCCACACCCTGTCCCACCGGCGCCTGGCCGGCCTGGAGCCGGGGGCAAAGGCTCAAGAGGTCGTGGCTGCGGCCCGGCTCCTGGAGCAGCGCCTGGGGATCCAGGTTACCTGGTTTGCCTACCCCTTTGGGGACGTGGACAGCATTGATGGACCGTCTCTGGGGGTGGTGGCCCGGGAACACCGGTTTTGCGCCAGCGGCCTCCGGGGTCTGAACTCGGCCAGGACCCACCCCCTGGGGCTTTTCCGGGAGGAAATCAGCCTGGAGGCCCCCTTTGATTATCAGAGACTCATTCTGGCGGGGGGGCTGGATGTTTTCTACCGGCGCTGGCGCCGGCGGCTGGGACGGATGCTCCGGGACACCGGATCCGGGGCCGGGGAGGGCAGAGAAACGTGTGCGGCATCCTAGGCCTGGCCGGCCAGGTGCCCCCGGAGGGGCGAGAGTTATTGCGGGCCATGGGAGCAACCCTGGGCCACCGGGGGCCGGATGACGCCGGGGAGTGGTGGTCGCCGGAGGGCGATGTGGGCCTGGGCCACCGGCGGCTGGCCGTCATTGACCTCTCTCCCGGGGGCCACCAGCCCATGGCGGACGCCTCGGGCCAATGCGTCATCGTCTATAACGGGGAAATTTACAACTTCCAGGACCTGCGCCGGGAGCTGACCGCCCGGGGCCACCGCTTCCGTACGGCCAGCGACACCGAAGTCATCCTGGAGGCTTACCGGGCCTGGGGGCTGGACTGCCTGCGTCACTTCAACGGCATGTTTGCCTTCGCCCTGTATGACCGGGGCCAGCAGCGCCTGTTTCTGGCCCGGGACCGGGCGGGAGAAAAACCTCTATACTTCCGCCGCACCCCGGCAAGTTTCTGCTTTGCTTCCGAGCTGAAGGCCCTTATGGCCGACCCGGCCTGTCCCCGCCGGCTGGACCTGGAAGCCCTCAATTTTTACCTGGCCTATGGCTACGTCCCGGGGGACCGGTGCATCCTCCAGGGGGTAGAGAAACTGCCCCCAGCCATGGGCCTCACCTATGAGCTGGCAACCGGGCAGCTGCGGCAGTGGCGTTACTGGGACCTGCCCGAGCCCGACCCGGGAAAGAGGGCCGACCCTGAACAACTGGCAGAGGAGGCGGCGACTCTCCTCAAAGACTCGGTGCGCCTCCGCCTCATTGCCGATGTGCCGGTGGGCATCCTGTTGAGCGGGGGCCTGGATTCCAGCCTGGTGACCGCCATGGCGGCCCAGGTGGCCACCGGCCGGGTGCGCACCTTCACCATCGCCTTTCCCGGCCACGGCGCCCTGGATGAAGGCCCCTACGCCCGGCTGGTGGCAAAGCACTGGGGGACGGAACACACGGAGCTGGCGGCGGAGCGGGCCAGCGTGGCCCTCCTGCCGGAGCTGGCCCGCCAGTATGACGAGCCCCTGGGGGATCATGCCCTGGTGCCCACTTACCTGGTAACCCGCCTCATTCGCCAACACGCCACCGTGGCCCTGGGCGGGGACGGGGGGGACGAGCTCTTCGGGGGCTACCACCACTACAATTTCTTGCAGCGCCACGCCGGCTTGCGGCGATGCCTGCCCGGGCCGCTCCGGGCCCTGGTGGCTAACGCCGCCGCCCGTTTTCTCCCCCTGGGCTTTAAGGGGCGCCACCACCTCATGGGCCTCTCGGGCGACCTCGCCTGGGGCATTGCCCACGTGAACTTATTTTTCGACGCCCGCACCCGCCGGCGTCTGGCGCCTCTCCTGCGGGACGCCGGAGAGGAGGCGGTCCTGCTCCCCGAAACCTCTCGGGCCAGCCTGTGCCGACGGGACCACAGCCTCCTGCAGCAGGCCACCCGGGCTGATTTTCGCACCACCCTGGCGGACGGCTACCTGGCCAAGGTGGATCGGGCCAGCATGCTTAATTCCCTGGAGGTGCGGGCCCCGTTCCTGGACCACCGCCTGGTAGAGTTTGCCTTCGGCCGCTTGCCGGATGAATTGCGGGCTACCGCGGAGGCCCGCAAGGTCCTACTGCAGCGCCTGGCCGGACGGCTGTTGCCCTCCACCTTCGATGCGGGCCGCAAGCAGGGCTTTACCATGCCCCTGGCCACCTGGTTCACCGGGGAGTGGGGTACATTCATGGAAGGGGTGCTGGCCGAAGCCGATCCCAGGCTCCTGGACCCGGGGATGGTGCGGCAGCTCATCGCCGGGCAGCGCCGGGGCTATGCCAACATTGACCGGCTGTTTCTCCTTACCATGCTGGAGCTATGGCGCCGGGAGTATCAGGTTTCTCTGCCGTAAACACGGGGTTGGCGGCAATGGCAATTTTTGCAAGGTATCATCTCACCGGCCGGGTCCGTGAACCTGAGAAAAGGTAAATTTTCATGCGGTTGGGAATAGACGCCTCCAATCTCCGGATAGGCGGCGGCATAACACATCTGGTCGAGTTACTGCGGGCGGCGCGGCCCCTGGAGCACGGCATCGACCGGGTAGTGGTGTGGACCTATGGCCAAATGGTGAGCCAACTGCCTAGCCGGCCCTGGCTGACGGTGGTGCCTGAACCGCTACTGGACCGACCGCTGCCCCTGCGGCTGCTCTGGCAAACCCTCCGGCTCACCAGGCTGGCCCGTCAGGCCTGCGATATGCTGTTTGCCCCGGGGGGGATTTATGCGGGGTCGTTCCGGCCCTTTGTGACCATGTCGCGCAATATGCTACCATTTGAAAGGCGCGAGCGGCAGCGGTACGGCCTTTCCTGGATGGGCCTCAGATTGGCTCTGCTCCGGCTTGCTCAAAGCCGCGGTTTTCGACAAGCCAGCGGAGTGATCTTTCTGAGTCGATATGCCTGCTCCACGGTGATGAACCAAGTCCCGGGAATTAAAGGGGAAATAGTCATAATTCCCCACGGGGTGGTCCCACAATTCCTGGCGCCCCCGCGGCCTCAAAGGCCGCTAACGGATTATTCCTTCGCCGCCCCGTTCCGTTTGCTATATGTTTCAATCTTAGATGTTTACAAACACCAGGAGCAGGTGGTCCAGGCGGTGGCCCTGCTCCGCAAAGAAGGATTGCCGGTCAAACTCGATCTGGTGGGGCCTGCTTATCCTCACGTTTTGTCCCGCCTGACCACGGTGCTAGGCGAACTTGACCCCCAGGGAAATTTCATTAATTATGTAGGGCCGCTGCCGTATGAAGAACTGCCCGGGGTTAATCGCGACGCCGACGCCTTCGTCTTTGCCTCCAGCTGCGAAAACATGCCCAACATCCTGCTAGAGGCCATGGCCAGCGGCCTGCCCATTGCCTGTGCGAGGCGGGGGCCGATGCCCGAAGTTTTGGGCGAGGCGGGGGTCTATTTCGACCCTGAGGACCCCACCAGCATTGCGGCAGCCCTGCGGGCGCTGCTGTTTTCTCCGGAGTTGCGGGCCCGGTGGGCGGAGGCCGCTTACCAACGGGCCCGGGGTTTTTCCTGGGAGCAATGCGCCCAGCAAACCTTTGAATTCCTGGCGCAAGTGGCGTCAGGTTCCGGCAGGTAAAAGATGTGCGGGATTGCGGGAGTCGTAAACTGGGGGGATCACATAACCCTGACGGCCATGACCGATTGCCAGGCGCACCGCGGTCCCGATGACGCCGGGGTTTGGGAGCACGTGGCGCCGGACGGCGCCTATCTGGGCCTCGGCAGCCGGCGCCTGTCCATCCTGGACCTGTCCGCCGCGGGCCATATGCCCATGGCCAACGAAGATAACACTGTCTACCTGGTGTACAACGGCGAAATCTATAATTTCGCCGAGCTTCGCCGGGAACTTGTGGCCAGGGGCCACCGCTTTCGCTCCCACACCGATACCGAGGTGGTCCTGCACCTTTACGAAGAAGAAGGGCCTCAATGCGTCAAGCGCCTGAACGGCATGTTCGCCCTGGCGATTTGCGACCTTCGGGCCGACCCTCCCTTGTTATTCCTGGCCCGGGACCATTTTGGGATTAAACCCCTGTACTACCTCCACCAGGGCCCGCGTTTTGCTTTCGCCTCCGAGGCCAAGGCCCTGCTCCTGTTGCCCGACTTCCGGGCGGAAGTGGATCTGGAGGCCTTGCATCAATTCCTGACTCTGCTCTGGGTTCCGGGCCCCAAGACCATATTCCGGGGCATTCAGCAACTGCCGGCCGGCCACTATGCCGTTTTAAAACAGGGCGTACTGAAAATTGAGCAGTATTGGGATCTAACTTTCCCTCCGGCCCAGGCCGATTACCGCCTGACCGAAGGCGAACTGACGGAGGAGATCAGGCGGCGCTTCCGTCAGGCGGTGCAGGCGCAGATGATCAGCGACGTGCCCATCGGGGCCTTCCTGAGCGCCGGGTTGGATTCCAGCAGCATCGTGGCCATGATGGCCCAGGCCCACGGCAGCCCGGTCCAGACCTACACCATCACTTTCCCCCCCAAATACCGGGTGGGAGAGACCACCATGGACGACCCCGGGGTGGCGCGGCGGACGGCCCAACATTTCGGCTGCGACCACCATGAGATTACCGTTGAACCCCGGGTGGCAGAACTGCTCCCCAGGCTGATCTGGCACATGGACGAACCGGTGGCTGATCCGGCCATCATCATGGCTTACCTGGTTTGCCGGGAGGCCCGGCCCACGGCCACGGTGCTCCTGTCGGGGATTGGGGGGGATGAGTTGTTCGCCGGCTACCGCAAGCACTATGCCCACTATTGGGCCGGGGCCTATCGTCGGTTGCCGGCGTCCTGGCGCCGACAACTCATCGAGCCGGTTTTGTCCGGTCTGCCTTCCCTGCGCGGGACACCTTTCAAAGGTCTGGTGCGGCTGGCCAAGAAAATGGGCCGCAGCGCTTCTCTGGAGCCCCGGGAAGCCTTTTTGATGGACTCCACTTACCTGGATGAGTCCCAGAAGGCTGACCTTTATACACCGGCATTGCGAGCTAGCCTGGCTGGTCTGGACCCCTGGAGCCGGCACCGGGACTATTTTGAGCGGGTGTCCCAGGCCGATTTTCTTCACCAGATGCTCTATCTTGATCTTAAAGCCTTTATGGTAAGCCTGAATTTGAATTATAATGATAAAATGAGCATGGCGTCGTCCCTGGAGGTGCGGGTCCCCTTTTTGGACCGGGAGTTGGCCGAGTTTGTCGCCTGGCAGGTGCCGCCGGGCCTCAAGCTCAACGGCTTCTTCCGGCCGGTCACCAAACACATTTTTCGCCAGGCCATGAAAGGCCTGCTGCCCCGGGAAGTATTGCGTCAGCCCAAAGCCGGTTTCGGGGCGCCGGTGGATTACTGGCTGGCTTACGATCTTAAAGAAATGGTGGACGATCTCCTCTCCCGCGAGCGCCTTTCCCGGCGCGGTTTCTTCGAACCGGCCGCGGTGCTGAAAATGGTCAATGAACACCGCCGGGGCACCCGGGATTGGTCCATGCAAATCTGGCAATTGCTCACCCTGGAACTCTGGTTGCAGACCTTTGTGGACCACCCGGCCGGGAAACTTTGATGGGCTGAAATGAAACAGATACTAAAATCTCTGCGCACCGGGAAGACCATGGTGACGGAAGTGCCCACCCCCAAAGCCGGGCAGGGTATGATCCTGGTTCAGACTGCGGTTTCGCTGGTCTCCGCCGGGACCGAACGCCTGGTGGCGGATTTTGCGGAGAAAAGCCTGCTGGAAAAAGCTCGCTCCCGGCCTGATCTGGTAAGACAGACCCTGGACAAGGCCAAGCGGGAAGGAATTTTGACCACGGCTGAAGCCGTGTTCAGCCGGCTGGCCCAGCCCCTGGCTTTGGGATATTCGTGTGCCGGCACGGTCCTGGACCCAGGCGGGGTGGCGGGATTGCAGGTGGGCCAGCGGGTTGCCTGCGCCGGGGCCGGTTACGCCTCTCACGCCGAAGCCGTAGCCGTGCCTAAAAACCTGGTGGTCAAGCTCCCCGAAGCCGTGGACTTCGAGTCCGGCTCCTTTACTACCCTGGGGGCCATTGCTTTACAGGGCATCCGCCTGGCCGAAGTCAGGCTGGGGGAACTCGTCGCAGTCATCGGCCTGGGCCTATTGGGCCAGCTTACGGTACAGATGCTCAAGGCCGCGGGTTGTCTGGTGGTGGGCCTGGATATCCAACCGGCGCGGGCGGAATTGGCCCGGCAACTGGGGGCGGACGGCGTGGCCACCACTCCGGGACAACTGGCTTCCCTCTGCCGGAGCTGGTCCGGCGGTCTGGGCACGGATGCGGTATTAATAACCGCAGACACCAAGAGCAGCGAACCCCTGGAAGTTGCCGGGGAGGTGGCCCGGGATCGCGCCCAGGTGGTCCTGGTGGGGGCGGTGGGCATGACCCTGCCCCGCAAGATCTACTTCGAGAAAGAGCTGGGGTTTCGCGTCTCCCGTTCCTACGGCCCCGGGCGCTATGACCCCGAATATGAAGAAAAGGGGCAGGACTACCCCATCGGCTATGTGCGGTGGACCGAAAATCGCAATATGCAAGCTTTCGTGCAGTTCCTGGCCCAAGGCCAAGTGAAGGTCCGGCCTTTGATTTCGCACCGCTTCCCCATCCTGGAGGCTCCCAAGGCCTACGAGTTGATCTCGGGTAACACCGGGGAGCCGTTTCTCGGCGTCCTGCTCACTTATCCGGAGCCCCCCGATCTAGGCCAGAAGGTTGCCTTGCGCCAACCGCCCCAGGTTTCCCCGGCCACTCTCCCCCGGGCCGCGGGCTCACCGCCTCTGGCGCGGGTGCGTCTCGGGGTGCTGGGGGCCGGCAATTTTGCCGCTGCCACCCTGCTTCCGGCCCTAAAAAAAGTGGCGCCTCTCGAGTTGGTGAACATCGCCAGCAGCGGCGGGGTCAGCGCCCGGGCCGCGGCGGACCGGTTCGGTTTCGCCCGTTGCACCACGGACCCCCAAGAATTATTGGCTGATCCCACCATTGATGCCGTAGCGGTTTTGACCCGGCATCACCTGCACGCCTCCCAGGTGATCGCCGCCTTGCAAGCCGGCAAGCACGTCTTCGTGGAGAAGCCTCTGTGTTTGACGGAGCAGGAATTGGCTGCCATCATTGCCGCCTATCAGGCCGGCCAAAATCAGGCGGTGAACGCCGCCGAGGCGGTTTCAGCTCCATATTTAATGGTGGGCTTCAATCGCCGTTTTGCCCCATTTATCCTGGAACTCAAGGGGCATTTGCGCCAGGTCCAGGAACCGCTCATGCTCCACTACCGGGTCAATGCGGGCTACGTCCCCCCGAACCACTGGACCCAGGACCCGGAACAAGGGGGTGGCCGCCTTTTGGGCGAGGGCTGCCATTTCATTGATCTTTTGATCTATCTGGCAGGCGCCGGGGTGCGCCGGGTGACCTCCCAGGCGCTCCCGGACCAGGGCAGCCATCCACCGGATAATTTCCTGGTGGTGCTGGAGTTCGCCAACGGCTCTCTGGGCACCATCCTGTATGCTGCCGGCGGCGACAAAGGATTTGGCAAAGAGGTCCTGGAAGTGTTCGGCGGCGGGTTAGCTGCCCGCCTGGACGATTTTCGCTCCCTGGACCTGCGCCAGGGCCGTAAGCGGGTCAGGCGCCGGGCGAGACTGCGCCAGGATAAGGGCCATGCCGCCGAATGGCTGGCTTTTACAGCTTTTTTGACCGGCAAGGGGCCTGAGCCCATGACTTTTGCGGAGGCGGTTCATGCCACCGAGGTGACCCTGGCCGCCCATCTAAGCCTGGCCGCCAACGAGCCGGTGGTTTTGGTTAAAGAGTGACCGTCGGGATTGCTTGATTTAGGGATCTTTAAGTCACCCTCCTTGGACGATCCAAGCAAATTTTACCACCCTGGATGCGCCACCTTGGGTAGCCATGCAAGTTAAGATTTTACACGTCGTGGGCGCCCGGCCCAATTTTATGAAAGCCGCGCCGGTGATGCGGGCCCTGGCTAGTCACGCCGGGGTCAGCCAGACCCTGGTCCATACCGGGCAACATTATGACGCCAATATGTCCGAGATTTTCTTCCGGCAGTTGGGGTTGCCGGCCCCCGACGTGAACCTGGAAGTGGGTTTCGGCTCCCACGCGGTCCAGACCGCCCATATCATAATGCGCTTTGAAGAAGTGGCGCTGGCGCAGCAGCCGGACCTGGTGCTGGTCTATGGCGATGTCAATTCCACGGTGGCCGCCGCTCTGGTCTGCGCCAAGCTCAAGATCCCGGTGGGGCATGTGGAGGCCGGCCTGCGTTCCTTTGACCGCAGCATGCCGGAGGAGATCAACCGCCTGCTCACCGATCAGGTGGCAGACCTGCTGTTCACTCCCTCTGCTGACGGCAATGAAAATCTCAAGCGGGAAGGAGTTGCCCCGGAGAAAATTCATCTGGTGGGCAACGTGATGATCGATACCCTCATCAGACTGTTGCCGGAAACGGAAAAGCGCCGGCCGCCAGTAATGCCGGCGCCCCAAAGTTACGGGCTGGTTACCCTGCATCGGCCGGCCAATGTGGATGCCCCGGAAATGCTGGTTAAGATCATGGGAACCCTGGATGAAATCAGCCGGCGACTGCCCCTCATCTTTACCATCCATCCCCGCACCCGCCAGAACTTGCAAAATATCGGCTTTGCCCCCTCCCAGGCCTCGTTTACCTTGATTGATCCCCTCAGTTATCTGGATTTTTTAACCTTGCAACGGCATGCCAAGCTGGTGATTACCGATTCCGGCGGGGTTCAGGAAGAGACCACCTATTTGGGAGTTCCCTGTCTGACGATGCGGCCCAATACCGAGCGGCCGGTGACGGTGGAGTTGGGTACCAATATTCTGGTGGGCGCTGATGGGGCGCGCCTGAAAATGGAAGTCGCCCGCATTTTGGCCGGAGAGAGTAAACCAGGGGCCGTGCCGCCACTCTGGGATGGCAACGCGGGGGAACGCATTGCCGCGGTAATTTGGAACTTTAGGTTCTGACATGAGCCTGTTGACCACTGCCAGGCGTTATGGGGAGACCATCCGCCATCTCAAGCTAATCCAGATGTACCACCAGGCCCGGCGCCATCTGCTGCCGGTGCGCCTGGCCACGGCCGGGCCGGTGCCCTCCCGGGTGCGCCCGTTACCCCTGGTTCCCGGGCCGGTCCCTCCCAAAACCCACCTGGGGCAGGGGCGGTTCCGGTTTCTCAACCGGGAACATGACCTTGGCTGGCCCCTTGATTGGCAGGCACCGGGGCTGCCACACCTCTGGCAGTATAATCTCCATTATTTTGCTTATCTGCAGCAGCCGGACCTGGATTTTGCCACCGGCCTGGCTCTCATGCGGAGCTGGCTCCAAGGCTGTCCGGCGGCCTCCAGGGGAGTGGCTTGGGAACCGTACCCGCTGTCATTGCGCCTGGTGAACTGGATCAAATTTCTGGCAGCCAAGGGCCCTCCCCCGGCCGAGATTTTGGCCAGCCTGGCCTTGCAGGCGCTAAATTTAACCAAGCAAATCGAGTACCTGCATCTGGGGAATCATCTGTTGGTCAATGGCAAGGCGTTGTGGTTTGCCGGCAGATATCTGGCAGACGAGAGTTTGGCCAGGCTGGGCCGGAAGATCGTCTTAACGGAGCTCCCGGAACAGTTTTTGCCGGATGGCGGCCATTTCGAGCTTTCCCCCATGTATCACGCGCTGGCGGTGGAGGACCTCCTGGATCTGATCAACCTCTGTCAAGCCGGCGGGGCCACCCTGGACCGGGAAAGCCTTCCCCGCCTTGTAGAGACGGCCGGGGCCGCCCTGGGCTGGCTGGAGGCCATGGTGGATCAAGGGGGGCAGATCCCTTTATTGAATGATGCGGCCTACGGCATTGCCCCGGAATTTAAGGACCTGGGAGCCTACGCCCAAAGACTGGGGATGCAACCTGCTGCCGCCTATCCCTCCGCAGGCCTGGGCCGCGGCTGGCAGGGGCGGTGTCTGTCGGGATACTGGGTGCTGTCCCATGGCCCTATGCGCTTGCTGTTTGACACCGCCCTCCTGGGGCCGGATTATCTCCAGGCCCATGCCCACTGCGATATGCTCTCGGTGCTCCTGGATTTTGAGGGGGAAAAAATCTTTACGGATACCGGGGTCTATGAATACGAGGAAGGGCGGCGGCGCGCCTATGCAAGGGGAACTGCCGCCCACAATACCGTGGTCCTGGACGGTTTGGAACAGGCGGAATTGTGGAAGAGTTTTCGCATGGGGCGCCGGGGGCATCCCCAGGGGTTCCGCCGGCAGGGCGATTCCTTAAGCTGCGGCCACACCGGCTTTGCCCAATGGAGACGGGGATTATTTCATGAACGGATGGTTACCCTGCTGGATGGTGGGTTTGAGTTGCGGGATCGGGTCCAGGGTCCTGGCCAACACCGCTTCCAGGCTTTTTTTCATTGCGCCCCCAACGTGACCATCAGAGCCGGGGGGGACGGGGGTCTGATCATTAATGACCGCCTCCGGCTGGAGGCGTGGGGAGCCGCGGTGGCAGTCACCGCCAGCGAGTATTACCCGGAATTTGGGATGGCGGCAGAGAGGCCCTGTTTGGTGATGCAGGGGGAATTTTCCCGTCAAGGGGAATTTGGACTGCGATGCACATCCTTTTCCTGAGCCATTATTTCCCCCCGGAGGTCAATGCTCCTGCTTCCCGAACCTATGAACACGCTCGGCGCTGGGCCCAGGAAGCCGGGGTCAAGGTAACCGTGGTCACCAACCATCCCAACCATCCCAACGGGGTGCTATATCCCGGCTATGTCAATCGCGGGCTTACCCGGGAATTCATGGATGGCATTGAAATATATCGGGTCAAGACCTACCTGGCTGCCAACGCCGGGTTCGCCCGCCGTATTTTGAATTATCTTGCTTTTATGGTGATGGCGGTGCTGGTTTCCATCCCCCTGCCCAAACCCGGGGTGGTGGCGGCGACCTCACCCCAGTTTTTTTGCGCCCTGGCCGGATATCTGGTGAGCTGCCTGAAGGGTTGTCCCTTCGTTTTTGAGTTAAGGGACCTCTGGCCGGAGTCCATCATCGCGGTGGGGGCCATGCGGCCGGGTTTTTTCACGCGCCTCCTGGAAAGGCTGGAACTCTTCCTTTACCGCCGGGCCCGCCTGATCATTGCGCTTACCGACGCCTTTAAGGAAAATCTGGTGCAGCGGGGGATTCCGCCGGATAAAATCCAGGTGATTAAGAATGGGGTGGATCTCGCCTTTTTTTCTCCTCGAGAGGCGCCGGCCAAGCTGCGAGAGGAAACCGGAGCCCACGGGAAATTCGTGGCTGCTTACATCGGTACGGTGGGCCTGGCCCACGCGGTGGAGCAAATCGTGGCCGTGGCGGAACGCCTTAGAAATAACCAGGACCTCTTGTTTATGATCGTGGGGGAAGGAGCCCAGAAGGCGGCCATCGAGAAATTAGTGGCTCACAAAGCCCTCCAAAATGTTAAAGTATTGCCCGGGGTGTCCAAAGATCGGGTAAGGGACTACTATGCCTTAAGCGACGTCAATCTGGTGACGTTGAAAAAGGCCGACCTCTTCCGGGCCGTCATCCCGTCCAAGATCTTTGAGATCATGGCTATGGCCCGCCCCATGCTCTTCACGGTGAATGGCGAGTGCCGCCAGATTATCGACGCGGCTGGCAGCGGCATTTTTGTGGAGCCGGAAAATGTGGAGCAGATGGCCGCAGCTCTCACTGACCTTTGCCGGCGGCGGGGAGCCCTTAAGACCATGGCCTTAAATGGCCGGCGGTTTGTGGAGCAGCACTTTTCCCGGGATGGGCTGGCCCGCCGCTATCTGGAACTGCTACGGCAGGTCCAGGGCCCGCGTAAGGCGGTTCCTGGAACAAGCACGGGCGCTGAACTATGATTTCCATATTGATTGCCATATTCGCCCTGTCCATGGCCTCATCGCTGGTTCTGTCGCCGCTGGTGAGGGATTTTGCCGCCAAACGCCGGCTGTTTGATAAGCCTTCCCAAAGGAAAGTCCATAGCTACCCCATTCCCATTCTGGGCGGGGTGGCGATTTATCTCGCCTTCTGTTTGCCCTTTGTCCTGAGCCTGATTTATCCGAACCAGGTGCAGCATATTCTGGTCCTGAATCGGCAGCAGGCCTTGGGGTTACTTCTGGGCGGCTCCCTGGCCTTCGGCCTGGGGCTGTGGGATGATCTCGCCAAGCTCACCCCCGCGGTCAAATTTGCCGGTCAAATTCTGGCCGCCCTCTTCGCCTATTACGTCGCCAACATCAGAATTGAAGTTTTGGCGGTGCAGAGTATCCACGATCTGCCCTTGGGATGGCTGTCCATGCCCGTGACCGTCCTCTGGTTTCTGCTGGTGACCAACGCCATCAACCTCATCGATGGCCTGGATGGGCTGGCCGCGGGGGTCACCTTCTTTGCCTCATTAATCCTGATGATCCTATGTTTTTCCTCGAATTATCTTTTGGCCTCCCTGGGATTTGCGGCCCTGGCAGGGACCACCCTGGGTTTCTTGCGTTATAACTTCAATCCCGCCTCCATCTTCATGGGCGACAGCGGCAGCTATTTCCTGGGGTTTACCATGGCCGCCCTGAGTATCCTGGCGTCTATGAAGAGCCATGCCACCGTGGCCATCTTAATTCCGATCATTGCTTTGGGCTTGCCGCTGTTCGACGTGATCCTGGCCCCCATCAGAAGGTTCATCGTCGGCAAGGATATGTTTAAGCCCGATAAAGAACATGTTCATCACCGGCTGATCAAGATGGGTTTCGATCAGCGCAAAGCGGTGTTGATCATGTACGGCATAACCATCTTTATGGGACTATTGGCCCTGCTGCAGGTGTACCTTAAGGATATAAAAATCGGCTTCACTCTTTTCGTCCTGGGACTGGCATTATTTTTGGGGATCCGCAAACTGGGATATTTTGAATATTTGGCGGTGGACAAGATAATCGGCTACTTTCATGATGTGGCCGATGAGATGGGTCTGAAGAAGGATAGGCGCACCTTTTTAAACCGGCAAATCGCCATTAGCCAGGCGAGTTCCCTGGACGATTTGTGGGCAGAGGTGCTGGAGGCATTGCAGGTCCTGCGAGTTGATGAGGCAAACCTTATTTTGGAAGGCGCTGATTTAACCGGCAGCGCTAATAATCACTACAGTTGGTCGGTTCAGGAGTCGGTTCAAGATCCGGAAGATAGTCAGCATCGGATGTTGAGAATAGAGCTACCACTAGTTAATCTCAATAAAAGTTACGGGATGTTGGTTATTAAAAAGGATATTTTACAGGATCAGATGAGTCACTATACGTTACATCGCATTGAACATCTCAGACGAACTGTCGTAAGGAAACTGAACGACTTGGAAGGTATGGAGAAAAGAGATTCAGAAAGAGTTAACGATAAGTCAGCCAGAGATTAATGTCGCTCAGAACCCGGCAATATGCAGAAAAATCAGGTTATTTGCGGATGCAGCCCTAGAGCCACGACCCCCCGACTCCTCAAAACTCAGTTGACAAGCTTTTTCCCCAACATCGGCGCCCGCCCCGCGGAATATTTTGTTGCGGCAGGCTGAAGCCAGCGGCATGGCCGCCCTAGCCGGTCAATCCTTCAGCCTGAACAACACCTGCCCTTTCTTTGACGGGTCGAGCAGGCTGGCCAGACAGCATGCCAGGGCAAATAAGCCGGAGAAGAAAACCACGGAAAAGAGCGGAGCATCCATCTTCGTCTTCCTTTTCATGAGGGGGTCTTTCTGATGGTTAGACCATGGGGTCCTGGAGAGCGTTAAGGCAAAATCAGGCAATCCAAGGGCTAATGGTTACCCTGCGGCAACCGGAAAAATAGGTGCAACCGTCGAGGATGGCGCCGCCAGGGTGCGCCCGCACCGGTCATTATTCGCTGGGCTTGCCCCGGCATAGGTGGTAATATATCCATGTTTAAACCAAGTTAGGTGCAAGCATTAGATGGGAGTTATCAGGGAATCCATCGTCTGCCCCGGGTGCAGTTGTCTCTGCGACGATCTGGACATCGCGCTGGAAGGGGACCGGATTGTGGAAGTGGCCAACGTCTGCCTCTGGGGAGTCAACCGGTTTCTGCACACCAAGAAGTTTCACCCCAAAAAAGACCGGGGCCGGATTGACCAGCCCCAGGTGCGGCGCCAGGGGCGGCTGGAGGCGGTGGGCTACGAGGCGGCCCTGGCGCAGGCGGCGGAGATCCTGGGCCGGGCCCGGCGTCCGGTAATCTATGGTCTCACCAACCTGGGCTGCCGGGCCCAGGAGGCGGCCCTAAGGCTGGCCCGCCGCCTTAAGGCCCGGCTGGAACCAGCGGACCTGGCGTTCCAGGCCCCCTATTACCAGAGTGTGCAGAAATACGGGCTTTATTGGGCCCCCCTGGAAGTGATCCGCGACGAAGCGGACGCGGTGCTGTACTGGGGCGCCAATCCCCTGCACTCCTGCCCCCGGCACCTGGTGCGCTACACGGTCTTCGCCCGGGGCCGGTTCACCGAACGGGGGCTGGAAGACCGGCAGGTGGCTGCGGTGGATGTGTACCGCACCGAGATGGCGAAGTTCTGCCACCTGTTCCTTAAGGTGGACCCGGGAGAGGAATTGGCCCTCATCGAAGGAGTGATCGCGGCCCTAACGGGCGGGCCGGGAGCCGGGACGCCGGTACGCGGCACCCGGAGACTGCTCGACTTTTGCCGCCGGGCGGACTGGGGCGTCATCTTCTGCGGCCGGGGGTTGAGCTACGGCGCCCCCCAACTCTTCGACCGATTGGCCAGGCTGGCCGCGGTGCTCAATGGGCAGGTCCGCTTCAGCCTCTTTCCCCTGTCCGCGGATTTCAACTCCGCCGGCCTGTATCATCTGCTGCTCCGGGAATTGGGGAGCCCCGGGGCCCCGGATTTCGGGGATGCCGCTGCTCCCACGACCCATATGACTGCGGTGGATTTCCGGGAGGTGGACGCCGTCCTGGTGGCCGGCGCGGATCTCTGGTGGTTCTTGCCCGAAGAGCAACTCCAGGACCTGAGGCACCGCCAGGTGCCCCTGGTGGTGCTGAGCCCTTTTGCCAACCGCACCGCCAGCCAGGCCCAGGTGGTCTTGCCGGTGGCCCTGGCGGGGGTGGAGACCGCCGAGCTGGCTTACCGGATGGACGGCTTGCCCCTGGTCTTGAAAAAACTGGTGCCATCTGCGCTGCCGCCGGATCATCAGGTGCTGGCGGACCTGGATCGTTTACTTTGACCGCGGTTCACCAACAGCGGTAAGCCGACGGTTCTCAGCCGAGCATTAAGAGAGACCCTGCTCCAGATGCGTCTGAAAATTTCCGGGGGCCGCCTCTTTGACCCGGCCTGCGGCTGGCATGGCGAGGCCAGGGACCTCTATATCGAGGGCCGCCGCATCGTCCCGCGCCTGTCCCGGGTGGACCGGGTCATGGAAGCCAAGGGAGGGTCGGTGGTGGCCGGGGGCATCGACCTGCGCGGCCAGGTGGCCACTTACGGCCTCCATTTCCGGCGGGCCGGCGGCGGCATGCCCTCCCCCCAAGACCTGGGCGAGACCTATGCCGGGTTGGGCTATACCCACGTCCATGAGCCTTTTTTGACCCTCTATACCGCCAATTATGTCCACCGCCAGCTGGCGGCCCTGCCCGTGGTGGATACCTCGGCTTCCCTGGTATTGAACCTGCGGGACCTGGACCTGTGGCTGCAGTCCCCGGAGCACTTGCCGGCAGTGGGGGAAACCCTGCAGTTCCTGCTGGAGCGGACGCGCTCCCTGAACCTGCGGCTGGTGGAGCCCTTTGTCCAATACCGGCAAACGTATTATGCCCCCCGGAGCATCGCCACCGCCAGGGCCCTGGAGATTTTGGCGGAGCTGGCCAGGGGGCAGAAACTTACCCTGGCCCTGGAGGCGAGCCCCGAGGTCTTGGGGGCCGATTTGCCGGAGCCCCAGGTCTTTCATCTGGCCGCGCTGGGTCCGGCCCTGGTGGCAGATGAGCTGCTGGCGGCCGCCCTTACCCATCTGGAAAAGGGCGGCACCGCCGACATGGGGTTGATGGACCCCGGCCGCGGTCAAGGACTGGGGGTGCCGGGGATCCAGGTGGACCTGGGCTGGTTCCGCCCCCTGAATCTTTGCCCGGCGCCGGATGAAGCCGCGGCCCGGCGGGCCCTGTCCCTGGCCTTGGCCTATCAGGGGGATGGCCTGGCTTTTTCCGGGGCCGGCATCTTCCAGGCCCAGGTGCAAGATTATCCCAGGCTGTTTGCCTGGCTGGGGGATCGTTCGGCCCGGCTGCAAGATTGGGGAGAGGAGCTGGATTCCCGGGAATACTCGCTTTCCCAGTGGGTCTGGGCCACCCGCAACTTGCCGGCCCGGCTGCTGGGGTTCCAGGACCGGGGCCGGCTGTGCCCCGGGGCCCGGGCCGACGTGGCCATTTATGACCTGGCGCCCGGGGCTGACCGCGGTAAGTTCCCGGGCCGCTGCCGGACCCTGCTGAAGGCGGGGGAGGTGGTGGTGGAAGACTACTGCCTGGTGAAGCCGGAGGTGGCCCGGGCCACCTATTGGCGGCAAACCGGGGCGGCAGCCACCGCCCTGCTTCAGGACCTTTGCCAGTACCGGAGCCTGCGGCCGGAGAACCTCTGGGTGCAGCCGGAGCTGGAAGTGACCTGGGAAAAAATTTAGGCCGGGGCTTTGGGGGCGCCACTGGTAGTTTTTGATAGAATAACCTGGTATGAGGTAAAGGCCACGGCGTGCCGGGCCGTTGGGGCCCAAGGCGTCAGGGCAAGTTCGGGTTTAAAAAGACTTAGCAAATGGTTACGGCGGCAGAAATAAGAGAATTTTTACCCGGCACCGATTGTGGGCAGTGCGGTCAGACCTGCGCCGAATTCGCCGCCCGACTGCTGCGCCGGGAGCAGGCCCCGGAAGACTGCCCCGTCCTCCACGAACCTGACTATGCCGGGTTCATCGAGGCCCTGCACGAACTGCTGGGGCCGGCGGCAGCCCCGGCGCCGGGGATGCAGGTCGATTCCGAAAAATGCAACGGCTGCGGCATTTGCGTGGCCATGTGCGAGTACCACCTGGGCAATTGCCCCGAGGCCCGGCTGGGCCGGGGGCCCCGCCCCGGGGATAACATAGTTTTTCATATTGTCAACGGCACCGCGGTGGTGGTGCGCCAGGAACTCTGCACCCGGCTGGTGCAGGCCGCGGAGAAATGCAACAAGTGTGCGGACCATTGTCCCACGGAGGCCATCACGTTGTTTTAAGCGGGCCAGCCGGCGGCCGGTGACGGCCTGGGCCGGGCAGTGGCAGGCGAGCGATGAGCGAAAAAATCCGCATATATGACCTGGACCCCCAGTTCAAAGACGAGGTTTCCCGGGAGCCGGGATGCCAGCACCTGATGCGCTGCTTTTCCTGCGGGGTTTGCACCGCCACTTGTCCGGTGAGCGACATCGAGCCCGGCTTCAGTCCCAGCCAGATAATCCGGCAGATCCTTTACGGCATGCGAGGGGCCCTGCTGGCCTCGCCGGCCCTCTGGTACTGCGCCCGCTGCGCCAATTGTTCTTTTCAATGCCCCCAGGACGTGCGCTTCCTGGACATCATCCAGGGATTGCGCCATATCGCCGTCCGGGAAGGGATCATCAGCGCCGCCCGGGCGGCCAGGTTGGACCAGGGAGAGCGGCTGATCCAGGAATTGCGGCGGCGCCTTATTGCCCAGCTCCTGGAAGGGCCCGAGGACAGGGACCTTAAAGCCGCCTTGGCCGAGATCATCGAAGGTGTGGATTAGTGCCATCTCTTATGGCAGGTTTTACCAAGGATAGTACTTAATTGTAGAAGTTCGAGCATTAATCGAGACCCATTTTTGTTCCCCCCTTTTTCAAAGGGGGACTTTATGTATTCCTGATCTTTGAGAATGCTCGCAATTACTTACGCTGATTTTCGCAACCAAGTACCAGGCGATTTATCCAAGAAACCCGGTTGAGAAAGTATTTGTAGCTGCAAGCCTTAGCTGGCGCCCATATGATCATGAAGTTGAAAACACAGGCTAAAGCCTGCGGCTACAGAAGCTGCCTCTCCGCCGGTTCAGCCCAGCAGATGTCGGCCACGTTCTTCCTCCAGCAAAAAGCTGCGAGCTGACTGCTGCAAGCCGATAGCAGTACAAAGGAGCAACCAGTCCAAATGGCCTATATCCGGCCATTAGAGCGGGTGGCCAGCCCCCGGGTGCTGGTGGTGGGCGGCGGCATTGCCGGCATCCAGGCGGCCCTGGAGGCGGCGGCGATGGGGCTGCCGGTGACCCTGGTGGAAGAGGGCCCCGCCCTGGGGGGCCTCATGGCGCAGTTGGACAAGACCTTCCCCACCAACGACTGCGCCATGTGCATCCTCTCCCCCCGGATGCTGGCCCTGGCCCGGCATCCGGGCATCGAGATCCTCTCCTTGACCCGGCTCCTGGAAGTCGCCGGGGAACCCGGAGATTTCCAGGTCCTCTTGAGTCGCCGGCCGCGGTACGTGGAGGAGGACAGGTGCTCCGGGTGCGGCGAATGCACCCGGGTCTGTCCCCGGAAAATCCCGGACCCCTATAACCTGGGGTACACCCAGACTAAGGCCATCCGGGTGCCCTTCCCCCAGGCGGTTCCCCAGGCCGCCTTTATTTCCCCGGAAGCCTGCCGGGCATTCCAGGGCAAACCGTGCCAGGCCTGCCAGGAGGCGTGTGCCGCGGGGGCCATCAATCTCCAGCAGTTTCCGGAAGAAAGGTTATACGCCGCCGGAGCCATCATCCTGGCGCCGGGTTCCCGCCCCGCTCCGGCCCGGGATTTTCCCGGTTACGGCCACCCCGACGTGGTCACCAGCCTGGAATTTGAACGCCTGCTCAGCGCCACGGGGCCCCATGGCGGCAGGCTGCGGCGTCCTTCGGACCAGGCTGAGCCGGGGAGCCTCGCCTTTATCCAGTGCGTGGGCTCCCGGGACTTGCGTTCGGGCGCGGCCTACTGCTCCACCCTGTGCTGCCTCACCAGCCTCAAAGAGGCCATGGTGGCCAGGGAAATCGGGGCCGGGGGGGTGGAATCCACCGTCTTTTACCTGGACCTGCGGGCCCAGGGCAAAGGGCAGGAAACCTATCTGGAGCAAGCCAGGGCCCAGGGGGTGCATCTGGTGCGCTCCCGGGTGACGGCCGTGAGCCCCCGGCCCGGAGGCGGGGTCCTGGTGCGCTACACCGACGGCCGGGGCCGGCCCCAGGAGGCCCCCTTCGACCTGGCGGTGCTGGCGGTGGGCCTCAGGGCCCCGGAAAATCTGCCGGACTGGGCCCGCCGCCTGAAAGTGGGCCTAAATGAGCACGGCTTCATCCAGGCGGCGCCCTGGACGCCGGCCTGCGCCGGGCGGGACGGGGTCTTCCTCTGCGGCGCGGCCCGGGAGCCCATGGACATCACCGAGAGCGTCACCACCGCGGGCGCCGCGGCCGGGGCCGCGGCCCAATTGTTGACCGTCAGCCTGCGGGCTCCGGCCCCGCCACGCCAGCTGCCGGAGGCCGCCCCGGAGGCCGGGCAGGCACCCAGAATCGGGGTATTTCTCTGCCACTGCGGCACCAACATCGCCACCACCGTGGATCTGGAAAAACTGGCCGCGGCGGCCCGGCAGCTGCCCGGAGTGGTGCACGTGGAAGACCCCCTGTTTGCCTGTGCGGTGGAATCCACCCGCCGGATGGCGGCAACCATCCGGGATTTGGGGCTGAACCGGGTGGTGGTGGCCGCCTGCAGCCCCCGCACCCATGAAGCGGTATTCCGGGAGGTGGTGGCGGCCGCGGGCCTGAATCCCGGCTACTTCGTTTTGGCCAACGTTCGGGAGCAGTGCGCCTGGGTGCACCAGGAGGAGCCGGCCGCGGCCCTTACCAAGGCTCGGTATCTGCTCACCATGGCGGTGCGCCGGGCCGCGGTCCTCAAATCCTTGCAGCCCCAAAGCTTTCCGGTGATTCCCCGGGCCCTGGTCCTGGGGGGCGGGGTGGCCGGCATGAGCGCGGCTCTCAGCCTGGCCCAACAGGGGTTTCACACCTACGTGCTGGAACGGGCCGAATATCTGGGGGGCCTGGCCCGGCAGCTCTATTTTAGCCTGGAAGGAGCCGATCCCCAGGAATTCCTTCAGGAGCTGCAGTCCCAGGTTTTCAGCCACCCCAACATCGAAGTCATGACCCAGACGGAGATGGTGAAGGCGGCCGGCCATGTGGGCCAGTTTCGCACCCTGGTGCGCCGGCAGAGGCTGGGCCAGGCCCGGGAACAGTGGCTGGAGCACGGCGTCACCCTGGTGGCCACCGGCGGCCAGGTGTTCCAACCCCGGGGGCGCCACCTCTACGGCGACGACCCCCGGGTGCTTACCCAACAGGAGCTGGAAGCCGGGATCCACTTCGGCGACCCTGAGCTGGAGAAGGTGCGGCGGGTGGTGATGATTCAATGCGTGGGGTCCCGGGAGCCGGAGCGCCCCCATTGCAGCCGCCTGTGCTGCTCCCAGGCCCTGAAAAACGCCCTGCTGCTGAAGGACCGCTACCCCCTGGCGGAGGTCACCGTTCTCTACCGGGACGTGCGGGCCTATGGCTTCCGGGAAAGTTACTATCAGCGGGCCAAGGAGAAGGGGGTGGAATTCATCCCCTTTGAGCCGGAGAGTCCGCCGCGGCTTACGGCTCCCCGGCGGCGGCCCCTGACGGTCTGGGTTCAGGATGAACTCCTGGGCCGGGAAGTGGGCTTGCAGGCGGACCGGGTCATCCTGAGCGCCGGGATTCTGCCGGCCCCGGGCAGCGAGCAGGTGGCCCGGCGACTGGGAATTCCTTTGAGCCTGGACGGATTTTTCCAGGAGGCCCACCAGAAGCTGCGCCCCGTGGACACGGTGGCCGAAGGCGTTTTCCTGTGCGGCGTGGCCCATTACCCCAAGAGCCTGGGAGAGACCGTGGCCCAGGCCCAGGCCGCGGCCCAGCGGGCGGCCGGCATTCTCTTCCAGACCGAACTGCTGGGGAGCGAACTCACCGCCCAGGTGGCCCCGGGGGAATGCCGGCGGTGCCTGGCCTGCCTGGAGGTCTGCCCCTTCGGCGCCGTGGCGGTGGACCACGGCGGCACGCCCCGGATTCAAGGGGAGATCTGCCGGGGCTGCGGCATCTGCGCTGCGGAGTGCCCGGTGGGGGCCATCCAGATGAGCCGGGTCACCGAAGCGGAACTGGCGGCCCAGATCGAAGCGGCGCTGTGGTAGTTGGGAGCGGTGGTGAGATGCCTCCAAAAGTGAGACAATTTTTATTATGGGCAGCAAGCGGGTAAATGGTAACTTATTTTCAACTTATTTTGCTGAAAGCTGAAGGCTGACAGCTGACAGCTTGGGAGAACACCATGAGACAGAGCTATTGCGGTCTGTGCGACGACTGCCAGTTGGGGAACCCCGACTTCCTGCAGACGGTCTCCCACCTGAGGGAATACGTGAAGCGCCTGCGGGCCAACGTCTGGCTCCACTGTTTCCCCAACGGCGAGAGCTTCAGTTTCCCGGAATTTAACAAGGGGCTGGACTGGTTCCTCAGCCACACCGAGTGCCCGGGCTGCCAGGGGGGCCGGGGCCTGGAGGACTGCCCGGTGCGCACCTGCGCCATGGCTCGGGGCCTGGAGCATTGCTACCTCTGCCCGGATCTGCAGCCCTGCGACAAGTTTGACTTCCTCCTGCCCCAGTTCCCCGACGTCAAGACCAACCTGCGGCGCCGCCAGTTGAAGGACAAGGCGCGCAAATATCATCAGAAGCTGGAAAAGGAAAAGAACTAGGGGAAAAGGAAGAAATTTGGTAAACGTCTGGGCTCCATTTGAGGCTATTTTAGATAGCATTTCTAGGCAGCTGCAAAAGGCACAAATTTTTAAAACGGCATGAATACCCGACTGGTCAAACGCGAAACCAAAGATTACCTGGAATTGACCCTGCGGATGTACACCGACGAGGTGCGGCTGCGGCTGGACAAGCGGGCCTGCCTCAAGTGCGATATTTGCTCCCTGGTGTGCCCCCGGGAGGCGGTGGCCGTCACCCCCGGGGAAGAAGATCTGGACATCACCATTGACCCCCGGGTCTGCCTGCTGTGCGAGGTCTGCGCCCACTTCTGCCCGGTGGGGGCCGTGACCCTGAGCTATAACGGGGAGAACAAGACCATCCTGGCCGACCACCGGGGGCTGGCGCCCTTTTTTCCCAAGGTCGCCATGGACAAGAGCAGATGCGTCCAGCCCTGCCCGCCCCTGCCTGCGGGCGATTTGCACTGGTGCCGCCGCCAGCTGCAACTGGTGGCCAATACCTTGGATGGCTGCCCCAAGCAGTGCCGCAAATGCCTGGAGGCTTGCCCCCGCCAGGCCATCGTCCTGGACGAGGCGGCCCAGACCATGCCGGAGCCGGACCTCTGCCTCAGGTGCGCCCAGTGCCTGCAGGTCTGCGAGTTTGAGGCCATCGCGGTGACCCCGCAGTTTCGCGGCACCCTCACCATAGAAGACGGCAAGTGCCCGCCGGACTGCCACAAGTGCATCGAGTTGTGCCCCATCAAGGCCATTGTGCGGGAAGGCCCCCGGGTCTTCCTGAAGGTGGAGAGCTGCAGCTACTGCGGGGTGTGCCGCAATATCTGCGACTACGACGCCATCCATTTCAGCCGCCAGGAGGTGGTGGCGGAGGCCGGGGAGTTTTCCCAGGCCTGGGCGCAGGCGGTGGCGAAATTGCTGGAGGGGTAAAAGGGTAAAAGGCGAAAAGGCGAAAATTGATACTGGTTCCCAAGCTGAGCTTGGGAACGAGAAGATGAGTCTTTGGCATTTTCCTTTAAGGCTGATAGCTGAAGGCTGAAAGCTGATAGCTACCATGACCGACAAACCACGCATCGGCCTCTATATCTGCCATTGCGGCCTCAACATCGCCGGGGTTTTAGACCCCGAAGCCCTGGCGGCGCAAGCCCAAGATTTGCCCGGGGTGGCGGCCTGCGGCCACCATCTCTATTCCTGCTCCGAGGCCGGGCAAAAGGAAATCCAGCAGGATATCAAGCGCTTTCGTCTGAACCGGATAGTGCTGGCGGCCTGCTCCCCCAAGCTGCACGAGCCCACCTTCCGGCGGCTGTTGTTGGATAGCGGCCTTAACCCTTACCTGCTGGAGATCGTCAATATCCGGGAGCACTGCTCCTGGGTGCACGCCACGGAGCCGGCCGCGGCCGCGGCCAAAGCCCTGGAACTCATCCGCATGGGGCTGGCCAAGGTTAGGTTCGCCCGGCCGCTGGCGGACCGCCGGGTGCCGCTGCACCGGGAGGCCCTGGTCATCGGCGGGGGGGGCGCGGGCCTGAGAGCCGCCCTGGATATTGCCCACGCCGGGTTTCCCGTGACCCTGGTGGAACGCCAGCCGGTGCTGGGGGGCATGGCCGCCCGGTGGCACCGCACCTTTCCCCTGGGGCAAAGCGCCCTCAGCCTCATTAACCCCATGATGGCGGCGGTGGTGCTCCACCCCGGCATCCGGCTGCTCACCGGCAGTGAGGTCACCCAGGTGCGCGGCCACTTCGGCAACTTCCAGGTGGCGGTGCGGCAGAGTCCGGCACTGGTGGGCGAGGCCTGCGATTGCTGCGGCCTCTGCGCCCAGGTGTGTCCGGTGGCGGTGCCCGATGAAGGGCAGCAGGGGTTGAGCCGGCGCGCCGCCATCTACCTCCCCTCCCCCACCGCCTTCCCGGGGCGCTATGTGGTGGACCGGGAGCATTGCACCGGTTGCGGGGAGTGCGTCCCGGCCTGCCCCAGGGGGGCCATCAACCTGGAGGCCCGGGAGGAAACGGCGCACCACCTGAGGGTGGGGAGCATCGTGGTGGCCACCGGCTTTCTCCCCTTCGACCCCCGGGGCAGCCGCTATGAGTCCTGGGCCGCCCTCCCCGGGGTCATCACCTCGGTCACCCTGGAGCGCCTGTTGGCCCCCGACGGCCCTACCCAGGGGCGGGTGACTGGCGGCGCGGCCCTCGAACCCAAGGACATTGCCTTCATTCTGTGTGTGGGTTCCCGGGAAGAGAAAGGCAACCGTTACTGCTCCCGGGTCTGCTGCCCCACAGCCTTGAAACAGGCCCTGGAACTGAAGGCCCGTCTGCCCCAGGCCCGGGTCCGCATCTATTACCGGGACATCCGGACCACCAAAACGGAATGGGAGGCCCTTTACACTCAAGCACGGGAGGCCGGCATCCTGTTTGTCCGGGGGCAGGTGGAGCGGGTCAAGGCCCACCGCCGGGGCCGCCTGGTCATCCGGGCCGAGAACGAACTGCTGGGGGCCCCCACCGAGGACCGGGTGGACCTGGTGGTGCTGGCCGTGGGCATGGCGCCGGGGAACGGCACGGCCCTCAAGGAGGTGCTGAAGCTGCCGGTGGGCAGCGACGGCTTTTTCCTGGAGGCCCATCCCAAGCTGCGGCCCCTGGAAACGGTGCTGGACGGCATTTACCTGGCCGGCGCTTGCCAGGGCCCCAAGGACTTGGCGGATTCCCTCACCCAGGCCTCGGGCGCCGCGGGCAAGATCATGGCGCTGTTTGCCCACGAGACCATCACCCTGGACGGCCTGATCTGCGAAGTGGACGGGGAAAAGTGCACCGGGTGCGGCAGTTGCCAGAAGGAATGCGCCTTTCAGGCCGTGGAGCTGCTGGGGGCAGGCAAGGAGCGCCAGGCCCGGATCATCGAAGCCGCCTGCAAGGGGTGCGGGGCGTGCGCCGGGGCCTGTCCCAGCGGGGCCGTCATTGCCCGGGGCTTCACCGACGAGATGATCGAGAATCAGATCGACGAGGCCCTGGCAGAAAGCCCGGAGAAAAAGATCCTGGCCTTTTGCTGCAACTGGTGCGGCTACGCCGGGGCCGATTTTGCCGGGGTCTCCCGGATGCAGTATCCGCCCGCGGTGCGGATCATCCGCACCATGTGCTCCGGCCGGGTTCACCCCAAGTTCATCCTCCGGGCCTTTGCCAAAGGGGCGGGCCAGGTGCTGGTGGCGGGCTGCCATCCCCCGGGGGACTGCCATTACGTGGCCGGGAACCTCAGGGCCCAGGCCCGCATCCACAAGCTCAAACCCAGGCTGGCGAAAAAGGGCATCGACCCCGGGCGCCTGCGCCTGGTGTGGATCTCGGCCACGGAGGGCCGGGCTTTTCAAAGGGTGGTCCAGGAGATGGCGGCGAAGCTTTGAACCAGGGGGAAAAGGGATTCCAGCAGTCAGCTGAAAGCTCAAATCATGACTCGGGATAAGATCCTAATCTGTAATTGCCCGGATTTGCCCTTCGATGGCCGGGAGCTGGCGGCCCGGCTGGGGCGGGAAGGGCTGGAAGTCCACCTGGCCCCGCCCCTGTGCACCCCGGCGGGCTTTAAGGCGTGGCGCCCTCTGCCGGAGCCCGGGGCCTGGCTCATTGCCGCCTGCGGTCCCCAGCGCCATCCCGCCTTTTCCCAGCGCCTGGCCGCCCAGGCGCCGGTGCTGGATCTGCTGGGCTGCGGCGAGATTGAGGCCGCGGCGGGCGCCATTATCCTGGCCCGGTCGGCTCCACCCCCGGCACCGCGCCGCCTCCCTCCCCTCTCCCGGGAAGTGCTGGTGGTGGGCGGCGGGGTGGGGGGCTGTCAGGCCGCCCTGGACCTGGCCAACGCCGGGTTCAAGGTTTACCTGGCGGAGACCTCGCTCTCCATCGGCGGCACCATGGCCCAGCTGGACAAGACCTTCCCCACCCTGGATTGCTCCATCTGCATCCTGGGCCCCAAGCTGGTGGAGGTGGCGGCCCACCCCAACATCGAATTGCTCACTTACTCCGGCCTGGAGCGGGTCCAGGGCGCCGCCGGGCATTTTGAGGTGGACCTGGTCATCCAACCCCGGTACGTGAACATGAGCAAATGCGTGGGCTGCGGCAGTTGCGCCGCGGTCTGCCCGGTGGTGGTGCCCAGCCGCTGGAACCTGGGTCTCAAGCCCCGGAAATGCATCCGCATCATCTTTGCCCAGGCGGTGCCGCTCAGGGCCACCATTGAGCGGGAGTATTGCATCGACTGCCAGATGTGCGTCCAGGCCTGCGAGCACCAGGCCATCAACCTGCTGTACAAGCCCACCTCCCGGCGCCTGAGGGTGGGGGCCGTGGTCCTGGCAACCGGGGCCCGGCCCTTCGACCCCGGCATCAAAAGCGAACACGGCCACGGCCGCATCAACGGGGTGCTGACCAGCCTGGAATACGAGCGCCTGGTCTGCGCCACCGGCCCCACCCAGGGAAGCCTGGTGACGCCGGACGGCCGGGGGGTTAAGCGGATCGCCTTCATCCAGTGCGTGGGCTCCCGGGACCGCCGGTTTTTGCCGTACTGTTCCGGTTTTTGCTGCACCGCCTCCATCAAGCAGGCCATGCTGGCGCTGGAGCATGAGCCCGAAGCGGAGGTGACCATCTTTTACAACGACATCCGCACCTCCGGCAAGGGCTTCGAGGAGCTGTACCAGCGGGCGCGGCAGGCGGGGGTGCGGTTTATCAAGGGCCTCCCCGGCCGGATAGCGGAGGATGAGGCGGGCCGGCCGGAAATCTTCTATGAAGACCAGGGGTCCGGCCGGAGAGAAAGGCTGGCGGTGGATCTGGCGGTGCTGGCCGTGGGGCTGGAGGCCCCCCGGGAGCCCCTGCCTTTCCAAGGCCCGGCGCCGGCGCGGGACGCCCTGGGGTTCTACCAGGGGTGCCACCCCGTGCTCCACCCGGTGGAATCCACGGTGCCGGGCGTCTTCCTGGCCGGCACCTGCCTGGGGCCCCGGGATATCTCCGAAACCGTCTGCCAGGGGAGCGCCGCCGCGGCCCGGGTCATGAGGATGTTCGCTTCGCTGGCGGAGAGTTGAAAAAATGCCTTTAGAGGAGGGCCGGGGGTTTAAAACCGGGCGAAAAGGTAAAAAGGCGAAAAGGCGAAAAGGGTAAAAAGGAAACTGTCAAATTCCTTTTCTCTACTTTCCCCCCTTTTTCCCTGGAACGGCTAACCTCTTAAAAGCCTGCAAGCCGATAATTCCGTCTGGCAAGCTGCCAGGTGTCACATGGGAGAAAAAGTTGTCATAAAAGGACCGGCAGTAACCCTGGAAGGCCGGTTTCTGCCGGGAACCGGCGGCGGGGGCGCGGTCATCACCCATCCCCACCCCCTGTTTGGCGGCAGCATGGACAACAACGTGGTCTGGACCGCGGTGCGGGCCTGCCAGGCCCGGGGCTGGGCGGCGCTGCGCTTCAATTTTCGCGGCGTGGGCCAGAGCACCGGCGTCTACGGCCAGGGCCTGACGGAGGTGGAGGACGTGGCCGCGGCCTTAAAATTCCTCCAGGGCCGCACCCCGGGGCCCCACTTACTGGTGGGCTACTCCTTCGGGGCCTTGGTGGCGGCCCGGGCCCTGCTCCAGGGCCTGGAGGCCCAGGGGGCCATCCTGATTTCCCCGCCGGTGGCCTTCATGGAGATGACCTGGCTGCCGGAGGTGCCGCGGCTAAAGCTGATCATTGCGGGAGACCGGGATGAAATCGGCCCCCTAATCGACTTGCAAGCCATGATGGCCAGGGTCCAGCCGCCGGTGCAGATTGTGGTTATCCAGGGGGCTGATCATTTCTACGGCGGCCGGGAGGAGCAGCTGTTCCGGGTGCTGCGGGATTTTCTGCCGTAAGGGGGTCCCTCAAGCGACAGGCAACAAAGCTATTTGGGGTGAGGCCCCGGGGCCGGGCAAACCTGGCCCGGCCGGGACCTTGGACCGGCATGGCCTGGCTAACCCTCAGCTGCTCCCTGACTCCGCCATGGAGCGTCGGCGGCTGGTGCCGGGGCGCCATGACTCTTCCCGGGCACGAAAGGTGATGTGCTTTAGCGCCGGGACCTATTGAAAAACCAAGTTTCGTTATTAGGTTTAAGTACATGGGCTTCCGGGGCATCGATCCCCCATCACAGGCTCCAGTCCCAGTCGAGGTAGCCGCGAGCGTTGGCCGGCGCCGGCCCAGGCGGGGCGCCGGGGCCACCGGACCCCTGAGAATATTATTGCCATGATCGCACCTGGATAGATGGGGAGCACTTCGCCACTCTACCCCGCCCCAGATAACGCGGCATTGTGCCAGGAGGAATCTTGCTATGCCTGATCCGGAAAAGATTAAAGAGCTAAAGAAAATAGCCACTTTGATCCGCTATTATACGCTGGTGGCCACCACCCAGGCCGGCTCCGGGCACCCCACCTCGGCCATGTCGGCCGCCGACTTGATGACGGGCCTCTTTTTCGGCGGCGCCTTCAGATATGACCTGGACAACCCCCGGCATCCCAACAATGACCGCATCATCTTTTCCAAGGGCCACGCCTCGCCGCTCTACTATTCGCTGTGGGCCGCGGCGGGAAAATTGACGGCAGCGGACATGCTGACTTACCGCCAATTCGGCTCCCCCCTGGAAGGTCACCCCACCGTGGTCTTTCCGTACACGGAAGCGGCCACCGGCTCCCTGGGGCAGGGCCTGTCCATCGGGGTGGGCCTGGCCCTGAACGCCAGGTACCTGGATAAGCTGCCGTACCGCAGCTACGTCCTTTTGGGGGACAGCGAAATGGCCGAGGGCTCCCAGTATGAAGCCGTCCAGCTGGCGGTCCATTACCGACTGGACAACCTTGTGGGGGTCCTGGACGTGAACCGCCTGGGCCAGCGGGGCGAGACCATGTACGGCCACGATCTGATGGCCTACGAGCGGCGCCTGGCGGCCTTCGGCTGGGAGACCATCCTCATCGACGGCCACGATTTCGCCGAAATCCTGGCGGCCTTTGAGAAAGCCCTGACCGTGACGGGCAAGCCCGTGATGATCATCGCCCGGACCATCAAGGGCAAAGGGGTCTCTTTCCTGGAGGACCGGAACGGCTGGCACGGCAAGGCCCTGAGCCGGGAGCAGCTGGCCCAGGCGCTGCCGGAGCTGGGGCCGGTGGATCAAGCGGTGCGGGGGAAAATCACCCGGCCCCAGGACCTGCGGCCCCAGGAAATCCAACCCCAAAAGGCCGCGCAAGTCTCTTATGAGCTGGGAGAAGTCCTGGCCACCCGGAAGGCTTACGGCAACGCCTTGAAAAGGCTCTATCCCCAGTATCCCAGGATGGTGTGCCTGGACGGGGAAGTGAGCAACTCGACTTACGCCGAAATCTTCAAAGCAGCATATCCCCAGCGGTTTTTCGAGATGTACATCGCGGAGCAGAACATGGTGGGCGCGGCCCAGGGCCTGGCCTGCCGGGGACAGCTCCCCTTTGTCTCCACCTTCGCGGCGTTTTTGAGCCGGGCCTTCGACCAAATCCGCATGAGCCAGTACTCGGACGCCAACCTCAAGTTTTGCGGCTCCCACGCCGGGGTGTCCATCGGCGAGGACGGGCCCTCGCAAATGGGGCTGGAAGATCTGGCCATGATGCGGGCGGTGCTGAACAGCGTGGTTCTCTATCCCTGCGACGCGGTGTCCACCGAAAAGTTGGTGGAGGCCATGGCGGAGTATCAGGGCATCGCCTACCTGCGCACCACCCGCATGGGAACGCCGGTCATTTACCGCGGCGACGAAGAATTTGTCATCGGCGGCAGCAAGGTGCTGCGCCAGAGCCCGGGCGACCTGGCCACGGTGGTCGCGGCCGGGGTGACGGTTTTCGAGGCCCTGAAGGCTTACGACGAACTGAAAAAAGCCGGCATTGCCATCCGGGTCATCGACCTTTACAGCGTCAAGCCGGTGGATGAAAAGACGCTTATGGAAGCGGCCCGGGCCACCAAATTCCTGGTAACGGTGGAAGACCACTTCCCCGAAGGGGGCCTGGCGGAGGCGGTGCAGAGCGCCCTGGCCGCCAACCCGGCGCCGGTCTATTCCCTGGCGGTGCGCCGCAAGCCCAAAAGCGGCAAGCCGGCAGAGCTGCTGGATTACGAGGAAATCTCGCAAAACAGCATTGTCAGCCTGATCAAGCGGGTGCAGGAACGGCTGTGAGGTACAGGGCACGGCCCGCCGTGGCCCTACGGTAACGGCTAGTGGTCTGTATCATAATTAACTGAACTTATAATTCCCACCTCCTTGAGGGGCGAAGGTTAGGGTGGGGGTGAAAAAGTTACGGTAATTCCCCCTCCCCCTGACCCCTCCCACCAGGGGAGGGGGAAAACCGGCATATCTTAATGTCCATTTAATTATGAAACACTCCACTAGTTAAGCCTGAGAAGGAGAAGCTCATGCGCCTGGGCATCGCCGCGGACCACGGCGGATTTGAACTGAAAGAGAGGTTGACCGAGGAACTGAAGGGCCTGGGGTATGAGCTGGTGGACTTTGGGGCGCATGAATATGCGCCGCAAGACGATTACCCCGACTTCGTGGTGCCTCTGGCCCGGGCCGTGGCCCGGGGGGAGGTGGAGCGGGGCCTGGCCGTCTGCGGCAGCGGGGTGGGGGCCTGCGTCGCGGCCAACAAGGTGCCGGGAGTGCGGGCCGCCCTGATCACCGACCCCTACTCGGCCCACCAGGGGGTGGAGGACGACGATATGAACATTATGTGTCTGGGCGGACGGGTGACTTGCTATGCCCTGGCCTGGGAACTGGTCCAGACATTCTTGCAGGCCCGCTTTAAGGGAACGGAGCGATTCCAGCGCCGTCTGGCCAAGGTGGTGGCCCTGGAAAGGCAGGAGAAACCGTGATGGGTCAGAACCCCCTGGTTACCTGGGCCAGTTCCTGGCGGGGAGAGGCGGGGTCACCCCGCCTTGGCGGCGCCGGGAGACCGGGAGACGTCCGATGAGCCAACCGGGATGTGACCTAGGGCTCATCGGCCTGGGGGTGATGGGCCGCAACTTCGTACTGAACCTGGCAGACCACGGCTTTGCGGTGGCAGTGTACAACCGGACGGCGGAGAAAACCAGGGAGTTCCTGGACCAAGAAGTGGGCCCCCGGGACATCCGGGCGGGCTACAGCCTGAAAGAGTTCGCCGGCCTCCTGAAGAAGCCCCGGGCCATCATCATGCTGGTCTCGGCCGGGCAGCCGGTGGATGCGGTGATCAGGGAAGTTATGCCTTTCCTGGAAGCCGGGGACCTGCTCATCGACAGCGGCAACTCGCATTTCACCGACACCAACCGGAGAGCCAAGCAAGTTGCCGGCAAGGGCCTGCTCTACATGGGCATGGGCATCTCCGGGGGCCAAGCCGGGGCCCGCCATGGCCCCAGCTTGATGCCCGGGGGGCCAATAGCGGGCTACGAGCGCATCCGGCCCATGATGGAAGCCGCCGCGGCCAAGGTGAACGGCGCCCCCTGCGTCGCGTACCTGGGGCCCGGCTCCGCCGGGGACTACGTCAAGATGGTCCACAACGGCATCGAGTACGGCTTCATGGAGCTCATCGCCGAGACCTATGATCTGCTGAAACGGGGCCTGGGGTTAACCCCCGGGGAGATTAAGGATATTTACGAGGGGTGGAATCAGTCGGAGCTGAACTCCTTCCTGGTGGGAATCACCGCCGCAATTCTTGGCCGCCAGGATGAGGGCAGCGGCCAGCCCCTGGTGGAGGTGATTCTCGACCAGGCCAAGCAAAAGGGCACCGGCATGTGGACTTCCTGGGACGCCATGGACCTGCAGGTGGGGACGCCCACCATAGACGTGGCGGTGATGATGCGGGACCTGTCGGGCTGCAAGGCGGAGCGGCTGGCTGCCTCCCAGGTCCTCCAGGGCCCCCGCCTGGTTTTCGGCGGGGACCGGGAGCGGTTCCTGGCCAAGCTCAAAAACGCCCTGTACGCCGGGGTCATCGTCACTTATGCCCAGGGTCTGGCTCTGCTCCGGAAAGCCTCCGAAGCCTACGGTTATGGGCTGGACCTGGAGGCGGTGGCGCGCATCTGGCGGGGGGGCTGCATCATCCGGGCGGCCCTGCTGGAGGACATCCGGGTGGCCTTCAGGAACCGGCCGGACCTTGCCAACCTGCTCCTGGACCCGCACCTGGGGCAGGAATTCATGGCCCGGCAAACCGACCTGCGGGACGTGGTGGGAGCGGCCGCGGAGTTAGGGCTGCCGGCCCCGGCGTTGATGGTTTCCCTGGCCTATTTTGACGCCTATCGCAGCGCCCGGCTGCCGGCCAACCTGATCCAGGCCCAGCGGGATTTTTTTGGGGCGCACACCTACGAACGGGTGGATGCCCCAGGCGCCTTCCATACCGCCTGGACCAAGGGTTGAGGAGGTCGGAGATGGGAAACAACCCCCAGGCGGAGCCCACCGTTTTCGTCATCTTCGGCGCGGCCGGGGATCTGTCCTGGCGCAAGCTGGTGCCGGCCCTTTACAGCCTGTTCCGGGACCACTGGCTGCCGCAGCAGTTTTTGATCATCGGTACGGGGCACCGCCGGGTGAGCGGCAAGGAGTTCCGCCAGCATCTGCGCCAGGGGGTGGATCAATTTTCCCGCCAGGGCAAAACCGCTGACCAGGACTGGAACGACTTCGCCCCCCACCTGGCGTTCATGACCGCGGACCTGGAACAGCCCGAAGTCTTTCAGGAGCTGGCCCAAAAGCTGGCGGACCAGGACCAGGAATGGGGGGCGCGGGCCAACCGCATCTTTTACCTGGGGCTGCCGCCGGGCCTGATTGGGCCGGTGGCCCGGGGGCTGGCCCGGGCCAAACTGCACCTGGACCGGAAGCGGTGCCGCATCGTGGTGGAGAAGCCCTTTGGCCACGACCTGGCTTCGGCCCGGGAGTTGAACCGCACCCTGGCCGCGATCTTCCACGAATCCCAGATCTATCGCATCGACCATTACCTGGGCAAAGAGACGGTGCAAAACATCATGGCCTTCCGCTTCGCCAACACCCTTTTTGAGCCCGTCTGGAACCGCCGCTACATCGACCACGTGCAGATCACCGTGGCCGAGGGCGGCGGGGTGGGGCACCGGGGGTCCTACTACGACCGGGCCGGGGCCCTGCGGGACATGATTCAGAACCATCTGCTGCAGATCATGTGCCTCATCGCCATGGAGCCGCCCCTGTCTTTCAATGACAACGAGGTGCGCAACAAGAAGGTGGACGTCCTCCACGCCATCCGGCCCATTGCCCCGGACCGGGTGCACAAATTCGCGGTGCGGGGCCAGTACGGCGCCGGCTGGATCGCAGGCGAGCATGTTCCCGGCTACCGCGCCGAGGAACGGGTGGCAGCCGATTCCGCCACGGAGACCTTTGCCGCGGTGAAGCTCTACGTGGACAACTGGCGCTGGCAAGGGGTGCCCTTTTATCTGCGCACCGGAAAACGGCTGCCCACCAAGATCTCGGAAGTCTCCATCCAGTTTCAGCCGGTGCCCCACCAGACCTTTCCGGCCAGCGCGGTGCTGGACTGGCGCCCCAACCGGCTGATCATCGCCATTCAGCCGGAGGAAGGCATCCTGCTGCGCTTTGAGGCCAAGCACCCGGGGCCCACCATGCGCCTGTCGCCGGTGATCATGCAGTTCTACTACCGGGAGGCCTTTAAGACCGCGGCGCCCGAGGCTTACGAAACCTTGCTGCTGGACGTCATGCGGGGGGACGCCTCCCTGTTCATGCGGGCCGACCAGACGGAGGCGGCCTGGTCCATCCTCACCCCGGTTCTGGAGGTCTGGGACCGGATCAAGCCCACGGATTTCCCCAATTACCAGGCCGGCACCTGGGGGCCGGAAACCGCGGAAACCTTGATCGCCCAGGACGGGCGCAGCTGGGCGATGCCCACTTTCCTGCAATGCCAGGAGGACGCCGCCATTTGCCGGGTAACTCTGGAGCAGGCATGATCCAGGTCTACCCCGACCTGGAGTCCCTGAGCCGGGCGGCGGCGGCCCGGTTGGTCCGGCAGGCTGAGCAGGCCGTCGCCGCCCGGGGGCGGTTCGGAGTGGCCCTCTCGGGAGGGCGCACCCCCCGGCGCACCTACGAGCTTCTGGGCCAGGCGCCCTGGAAGGACCAGGGGCCCTGGGACCGCACCTTCATTTTCTGGGGCGACGAGCGCTGCGTACCCCTAAACGATGTCCGGAGCAACGCCCGCCTGGCCCGGGAGTTGTGGCTGGACCGGGTGCCCATCCCCCGGAGCCAGGTGCATCCCATGGAGTGCGGCGCCGCGCCGGCGGCAGCCGCGGTCCGTTATGAGGCCCTGCTGCGGGAATTCTTCGGCGGCGGCCCCCCCCGCCTGGACCTGGTTCTTTTGGGGCTGGGGGAAGACGGCCACACCGCCTCCCTGTTCCCGGGAACGCCGGTGCTCCAGGAGCAGCAGAGATGGGTGGCCCAGGTCTATGTGGCCGAGCAGGAGTTTCACCGGGTCACTTTGACGGCCCCCATTCTCAATCAGGCCGCCACGGTGGTCTTTCTGGTGGCGGGCAAGTCCAAGGCCCGGGTCCTGCGGGAAGTCCTGCACGGCGCTTACGACCCCGGGCGGCTGCCGGCCCAACTCATTCGCCCTGAGGCCGGCGAACTGCACTGGCTGGTGGATGCGGCGGCGGCCGCGGAACTAAAATGACCCAAGTGGGGGTCCGGTGCAGAACTACCACGAGCGGCGGCGGCGCTTCCTGGCCGGAGGGCGGCGGTTCTACCTTTTCCTCCTTCTTGGTGGCCCTCATCGGGGTCATGGCTCGTTAGCCTGCGCCGCACAGGCGAGACGCCGGTGCCACCAAGAAAAGTTGGCAGAAAAATATTCGATTGGTCGCAACTAGTGTGGCGTTTCGCAATTAATATGACATTTAAAACCAGGATTATTACCCCCCTTTCCTAAAGGGGGGTCAGGGCAGTAGTGTCCGGCAGGGATTTTGCATTCGGTGTTAAGCGGGTAAATTGACAGAATGTAGCCGCAGGTTTTAGCCTGCGCCGGCACAGGCTGGAAAGCCTGTGCCACCAAAGATTTTTTTGATGAAAATGGGAGTCCTCGGAAAACCAAGGACATCATGTCCAGACATGTAGGGTGGGCACGGCCCACCTTCATAATTGCTTAAATCTTCATCATGTTTAGTTCATGGGGCAAAGGTCCTGGCTGCCAGCGCAATTTTCGTACCGGACACTCCTGGGGTCAGGGGGGATTTTTATAAGCACTTGAAATCCCCGTAAATCCCCCTTTTTCAAAGGGGGACTTAACCCTGCCAAGTTTAGCGCTCCGGATCTGAATTTATGTCCAGCTAATTATGAAACCCTCCACTTAGGTATTAGAGGAGAATGCGATGCGCTTCCTGGACATGTCTTCCTACCGCCCCTTCCGGCAGATGGGGCTGAGCTGCCACACCCGCCCCATTAGGGAAAAGGAGGTGCGCTGGGTCAAGCCGGAGCCCCGGGAGCACCTGGAGGGGCGGTTTGTGGGGCGGCCCCTGGCCCGGGCGGACCTGACGGCCGCGGCGGCACTCTGGCGCCAGGCCTACCCGGAGCTTTACGGCTCTGCCCACGACTTTATGCTCTATGCGGAAGAGTATGAAAGCCGCATGGCCCTGGTGGAAACCTGGGAGGCGGACGCCTTAAGAAAGCCGTGCTGTATGCTGGTGGCCCAAGAAGTGGCCACCTCCCGGCTGGTGGCCGCATCCCTGATGACTAAATATGATCAGAACTTGCAGATCGAATACACCTTTGCCGGCACCCATCCGGAGTACCGGCAGATGGGCCTCATGGGGCTGCTGGGAGACATGATGGCCTGGATGTGCCGGGCTTCAGGGGCGGAATACCTCACCACCTTTCTGGAAACCTGGCACACCATCACCCAAGCAGAAACCCTGAAGTTGGGAAAAGGCTGGAAAATTGCGGGGATCTTCCCCGGCAACTTCACCCGCTGGGCCGGGGAGCAGCAGGAGTACCGGGCCTGTGAAATTTATATGTACCGGTTTATTAATGAAGGCGAGCAATACGCCACCAAGCCGGAGGAGTGGCAGCTGCACCCCGAGCTGCGCCGCCTCTGGGAGGAGCTGGAGGCCTTGAATAGCCGCCTGGTTGGCAGGGAATGACCGGTCCCCCCACGGCGCGCTTGATTTTTCCCTGGGAAACGGGGTAAGTTGGCCAGGGGAATTATTCCCTCCTAACTAGCCAAGAAAGTGGGACAACCCATGCGCAAGCTTTCTGCCTCCATCTTATCGGCCGACTTTGGGCGCCTGGCGGAGCAGGTCAGGGCCGCGGAGCAGGCCGGGGTGGACTGGATCCACGTGGACGTCATGGACGGGCATTTCGTCCCCAACCTCACCATCGGGCCGGCGGTCACCAAGGCCATCCGCCGGGCCACCAAGCTGCCCCTGGACGTCCACCTGATGATCAGCAATCCGGAACGCTATCTGGAGCAGTTCGTGGCGGCGGGGGCCGATTGGCTGGGGATCCACGCGGAAGCCACGGTGCACCTGGAGCGCCTCATCCAGAACATCAAGGAACTGGGGGTGAAAGCGTCGGTGTCCCTGAATCCGCACACCCCCCTCGACTGCCTGGAATATGTCCTGAAGGACGTGGACCTGGTCCTGTTGATGACGGTGAACCCGGGCTTTTCCGGGCAAAAATTCATCCGGGGGGTCCTGCCCAAGATCCGCCGCCTGCGGCAGATGATCGACGAACAGAAGTTGGACGTGCTCATCCAGGTGGATGGCGGGGTGAGCCTGGACACCATCGATGAGATAGTGGCGGCAGGGGCCGACGTCCTGGTGTCGGGCTCCGGCATCTTCAACGACCGGCCCCTGGCGGAAAACGTGCGGCAGTTGAAAGAGCGGATGACATAACGGATTATAGGCAGTAGCCGCGATTGTCATGGGGCTGACCGGCGCGCCCCCCTGGCGACAAGTGAGGGTATGCCTAACATTAGGCAGACGGCTCCGATAAGCGTCTCAACGCCGATAAATTTCTGGCGAGGCTATCAATACCGGTGACTTAGAGGAGAGCCGAGATGACCGGCCAGCACCGTGGTCAGACTCAAAATCAAGAGATGATGGACGAACTCCTGGGCAGCGAGACCGCCTTCCGGGCGGAGCGGCGGTCCTATCAGCCCCGCTTGTGCCCAACCCTGGCGGCGGGAACCGGCATCACCCGGCCGCTGCCGGGTTTCGACCTGGAAGTGCTGCGGGTGGCCCAGGAACAGTTGCCTTTGGTGAGCCGGAACCAACTGGTGGAGATCGTCCCCGAAACGGCGCGGCGCCGGGAGCCGCCACGCCAAATTGGCATCGTCCTGTCCGGCGGCCCGGCTCCCGGCGGCCACAACGTCATCGCCGGGGTCTTCGAGGCTGCCAAAAGGGCCAATCCGGAGAGCCGACTCCTGGGCTTCCTGGCCGGCCCCAAGGGCATCATCGCCAACCAGCACCGGGAAATCACCCGGGAGATGGTGGACCTGCACCGCAATTCCGGCGGCTTTCATATGCTGGGCACCGGCCGGGACAAGATCGACAACCCCGAAAAGATGAGCCGTTGCCGGCAGACTTGCGCCGAACTTAAGCTGGCGGGGCTGGTGGTGGTGGGGGGCGACGACTCCAACACCAACGCCGCCTTTCTGGCGGAAAACCTCAAAGAGATCGGCACCCAGGTCATCGGCATCCCCAAGACCATCGACGGCGACCTGCAGGTGCCGGGCCTCTTGCAAATCCCCTTCGGCCACCACTCGGCCTGCATGTCCTTCGCCACCGAGATCGGCAACCTCGCCTCCGACTGCAAGTCCGACTTAAAGTACTGGCATTTCAACCGCCTCATGGGCCGCAGCGCCTCCCACATCGCCCTGGAAGTGGCCTTCCAGACCCATCCCAATGTCATCCTCATCGGCGAGGAGATCGAAGAACGGGAACTCACCATCCACCAGGTGGTGCGCCTCATCGCCGACGTGGTGGTGGAGCGGGCCCGGCAGGGGAAAAATTACGGCACCATCCTGATTCCCGAAGGTATCCTGGAGTTCATCCACGAAGTCAACGTCCTGATCATCAAGATCAGCTACATCATCGCCGCTTACAACCGGGAGGCTTCGGAAGAGGAATCCTTCCACCGGCTCTCCTTTGAGGACCAGGTGCAGCTCATCGACAACAGCGACATCTGGCGGGACTACGACAGCCGCGTCTTTCTGGGCTTCCCGTCGCTCCTCCAGCGGGGCCTGCTGCTGCCCCGGGACAGCCACGGCAACTTTCAATACGCCCTGGTCAACACCGAGCGCATCCTGCTGGAAATGGTGGCCACCTATCTCCGGAAGCAGCGGGCCAAGGGGATTTATAAGGGCACCTTCCGCACCCAGAACCACTACTACGGTTATGACGGGCGGGGCACCTTTCCCACCAAGTTCGACTGCGACTACGCCTACAACCTGGGGTTTACGGCGTACAGCCTGTTGGCCAACGGGGCCACGGGCTACATGGCGGCCATCAAGGACCTGCACCGGCCGACGGCGGACTGGCAGCCCATCGGCATCCCCCTGGCGCCCCTGATGCACCTGGAAGAGCGCACCGGCAGGCTGGAGCTGGTGATCGCCAAGCAGAAGGTGGACCTGGATTCCCCGGCCTTCAAGATTCTGGAACGGGAAAGGACCAGGTGGGCCATGGAAGACCACTACCGCTTTCCGGGGCCCATTCAATTCGCCGGCCCCTGTGCGGACCTGAAGCCCATCAGCTTGCTGCTGAACAGTCTGGGGTAGGGGGGCACTGAGGGTACGCCCGGCAGGTCTGGCCGCGGCCTCATGAACTACCTGAAATTGTTATAAATATTTATTGGCGGGGGAGTTGGGAGGAAAGAAATCCGCGGCAGCTAATACATTTTTGTCTTAACCCGGCTCAGTGGAAAGACAATTTTGTCGGGGTCCGGGGGAGGGGGATGCCCCCCACCCCCCAAGGGAAAAGGGCGAAATTTCAGATGCCGCCTCCACGGGTGCTTAGGGTTCCCGGGTCAGCAGGTTGGCCACTTCCACTTCGTGCTCGCCGATGGTGCGGAAGCGGTCCAGAATGGCCAGAAAGATGGGGGCCGCCTGGGGCAGGCATAGCCCCTCGATGAGGCGTTCCTCATGCTCGGTGGCGAAGTCGGCGCAGGTCTGGACCAGTTTCCGGGCTTCTTCCGCCACGTACTTCTTCAGGAGGCTGTTGTCAGTCTTGACAATGTCCAGGACGGAGCGCAACATGCCGGCGTGCTGGTCAAAGAGATAATTGGTCTGGGTGACCGCCTTGTGGGAGAACAGCACTCCATCCTTGATCTTTTTGTCGATGGGCTGGACCAGGCCCCCGATGTTTTGGCCGACGATTTCCAGACGGCTGGAAATACTGAGGAGGCGGATGAGACTGAAGCGCTCCCTTTCGGGTTTTCCGGCTGGAAGGGACTTCAGGTGCGTGGTCATTGCTGCGAAGTCCTGGGCCAGGCCGCCCGCCAGACTCTGGAGTTCTTGCAGGCTGGTGCGGCTATGGCGATTAAAGGCATCCCGGGCCGCCCCCATCATGGTCAGCAGCTTATCGATCCTGGGCCCCAACACCGCTGCCGGTTCTTCGGCAAACCGTTTTTCCGCCATGACGAGCCTCCTTGCCTTAACTGAATTCGTCCCTTCTTCGCCATAAAAATAGTCATTCTGAAAGAAAAAGCCACCCCCGCCCTGCTGCTCCATGGCGAAAATCTAAGGCGCCGGCAACCCCAAATGGCCCTGGCGGATTCATCCTTTATTTGCCAAGGCGGGGAGGGCAATCCTGAAGGCCGGAAATAATGGCCCCGCAGGCTCACCATCAGAAAAACGCAGGGGGGCCTGATAAATCACGCCCCCCTGCAGTTGGCCGCACCGTCCGGAACTAACCGGTGATGCTCTTGAAGCGCCGGGTGCGACCCGCTTCGTCCTTGGAGGGCGGAGCCCCGGAGGCTTCGGTCTTCACCCTGGCCAGACGCTCGCTGGTGGGTGGATGGGTCTTGAAAATCCCCCCGGAGGCGCCCTTTTCCTTGGCCATCATCTTGTCCAGAACCTGGGACAGGGCCCCGGGGTCGTAGCCGGCCTTGGTCAGCGTGGCCACCGCCTCCTGGTCCGCGGCTTCTTCGGTGGTGCGGCTGTAGCCGTTGACCACGATGGTCTTGAAGACGTCGTCGATGGAGCCTTCAAACAGGGTGATTAGGTTTCCCGCCACCCCGCCATATTGCCTGGCCGCCTCGGCGCCCATGGCGGTCCACACTTGGGTCCAGCGGGCCTTGCTGATGGAGTTGACGCCGTCCTTGTGGGCCACGTGGGCCACTTCATGGGCCAGGACCGCGGCCAGTTGGTCTTCGGTGGCGCAGGTCCGGACCAGGCCCTTGGTGATGAAGATGGTGCCGCCGGGGCAGGCGAAGGCGTTAATTTCCGGGGTGTCCAGCACCGCAAAGTGGTAGCCCCGGAAGGTCTGGGCCCGGGAGGACTTCCGGGCCACGGTCTGGCCCACTTCGTTCACATAGGCGGTGAGCTTGGGGTTCTGGTCCAGGGGATATTTGCCGAGGATGCGGGCCGCCACCGCCCGGCCCACGTAATATTCCTCGGAGTCGTTGATGGGCCGGGACGCCTGGGTGGCCTTGGTGATCCCGGTGGCGGCAATGGGCACCGCCGAGAGCACGGCGGCCCCGGCGCAGCCGTTTACCAGGAACAGAGCCGCCGCCAGCAGGGCCAACCAATGGATACGGCTTCTCATGGGTTCAGCCCTCCTTCCCTAATAAAGGCGTCCAGCTTGGCCGGGTTTACCTTAAAGGTCTCCACCCGGTCCACCTGGGCGAAGTTGAGTTCCGGGTGCTTCTGGCGGTAGCCCGACTCCACTTCGGGGGTGAAGCCCTTGCCGGCCAGGGCCACTTCGTCGCTGGTGGTCTCCTTCACCGGTGCCCCGAACAGGAGCCCGGGCAGGGAAAACTTGGAGCCGGCCTGGGGGGTGGGAAATGCCTGGCGGTTCAGCCAGCCTTCCATGCCCTGATAATTCACTTTGTACCAGTCCCCGGCCTGGCGGATCACCTGCACCCGGGAACCCGCCGGCACCGCCCCCATGGGGGTGCCGGCGAAATCCGGGTCAGGGTACAGGTATTGATTAGGCTGGGTCACCTCCAGAGTTTCGCCCCAGCCGGTCCCCGGCCCCAATATCAACAGCGCCAGCCCCAGGGCCACGAGCACCCCGGCGGCTTTTTTGCAAGTAATCGGCATTCTCACACAACCTCCTTATTTTCAGATGGTCATTTTAAGATTTGCTGCACCAGGCCGTCTATTTCGGCCAGCTCGTCTTTAAGAAACTGTCGCACCATCCCGCGCAGGCGCCCGATGCTTTTCACCTGGCCGGGGCCGCCCCGGGCCAGCCACTCCTGCACCTTTTGGCAACATTTCGCCCCTAATTCTGCCAACTGGAGATGATTGGGAATGTCGGTTTTGAACCGTGGGATAGGTAGTTCCAGGACTTTTTTTTCAATTCCACGCGGCCCCCATAAACCACGCGCTTGCATAGGTTTTATCAAAGCATCAAGTATTGGAGAATTTAGGACTGAAACAAGGTAGTAAGCCTCATTTCTATTAGAGGTTTCAAGATAATATACTTTATAATCATTTAAAAAAGCATTTATTCTCATTTCATGCCCATTAACATTAAATTTAAAATTATCTTTTTCAAGAATGGTTGCAGTCAAAAATGTCCCCAATGCATTATAAATGATGCAATATTTTGTTTTCGAGTTCTGCCTTATTAGACCATGATATCGGTCTAATCTTTCGTAAATATTCATCAGTTTGGCCTTTTCTCCACGTCTCCCTTCCCATTGTTGCTCTGCCTTTTCAAGCCATTTTGCAAGGTTGAAATATCCTCCTTGCCGGGCTTGTGAGGCATTTATTAGGCGATAGTTGTTTCCTTGAGGCAGGAGAGGCAATACCACCAGGCGGTAATCCAGGTGGCCAAACGGCAGTAAATCCGTGGAAAGCAAAGTGGCATAAAGAAAACGGCTTTCCACCTGTCCTTCAAACCGGACGTCTTGGTAGGGCTTTTTGGCCTCCTTGATGGCGCGGGGGTCCGTCTCCAGCGGCGGGCATTCCGGGTTGAAGCCAAGAGAAGAAGGCTTGACCCGGACGAACCAAAAGGACCGGGGCACGATGGTGGCCCCCTGGAAAAATTTCCTTTTATACCAACTGGACTTTGTAGTTTTGCTCCCCTCACCCGACGCCCAAAAGGAGTGGCGGCCACGCTGAGACAGGGAAAATTGGGTTGCCTCAATAGTCAGATTTGCTTCGGCTTCCGCCAGCGAGGCGTTTTTCCTGGGAAGCCTGCCGGACAGCACCTCGCCGGGGAAAGTTTGGGCTGGCCCCGCCGCTCCACCGGTTTTTTCGCCCCAGAGGACGCAAGTTGGAACATTGAAGAGGGGCTCCACCCGGTCGCAATCCCAGAGTCCAGTCCAGGACAGGCGGTGCATGGCGTCCTCGGGGAAACGGAATTCGTTGCGGCGCAAACCGTCATGCTGTTCGGCGGTGCAGACGCTGCGGGGCATGACCAGGCCGATCTCGCCGCCGGTTTTCAGGTAGAGGTCCGCGGCCCGCACCAGAAACAGGGCGGCCACTTCCAGGTGGGTGATGAGATGTCCACGTCCGGAGAGGAGGCGGTATTCCCGGGCCACCAAGCGTTTAACAAAATCCTGGTAAGCGGGTTCCAGATAGCGGAAGGCGATCCAGGGGGGATTGCCCATGATGTAATCGAATTTATTTTTGAAAAATAATGGCTTAAAACGGTTTTTCAGAACAAAAGCCCAGATGGTGTCCCGCTCTTGGTCAATGAATGCTTTCAAAATCTCGGCAATCTCATAAATCTTCCGGGACAGGGAGGGATGGGCGGCGAAATTTTGGGCTTTGAGGAAATTTAGGAATAGATCCAGGGAGATGGCCTGGCTTTTATGTTGGCGGGCAAACTCTTTGGCCAGTTCCATGGCCTGGTCGTAAAAGGCAATATTGCTCAGCAACTCTTCCGGGACATAAACCGTCTGATCGTCAAGAGTAATACGGTATTGCGGCCCCTTCATGAAGCGCTCGGGTAGCCAAATAGTATCGGCCAGGTAAATGGGGATGGTAATGGTTTTGCGGGATTTTTTCAGCAGGTCTCCCAGGGCCAGGATATAGTTAGTCTTGGCGATAATTACCGCCAGGGGGTGAATGTCCGCGCCCACCACCGAATCAAGGATATGGAGCAGGGTTTCGGAAGAATCTTTTAATCTTTCTCGCTTCTCCCGAATGGCCAGGTACAGGAAAGTGCCGGAGCCGCAAGCCGGGTCCAGCATTGTAGCTGCGGGGTTGTCGGCCAGCATCTTCTTGACCATGCGCTGGGCTAGCCAATCGGGGGTATAGAATTCTCCCAGGTCATGGCGGGTCTCCGGGTCCACCAGCTCCTGATAGAGGGATTTCCAGACATCTTCCCCTTCCTTGGCCAGCTCCCGGAGTCGGTAATTTTTTAAAAGACTGTAAAGGCCACGGACAACGCCGATGGCTTTTGCCGCGGCGGCAGGACGGGCCGTCCAGGAGAAGAAATCCTCTTCCAGGAAATTCTCAATGCCCTGGTCCTTGAAGATCTGGCCGCCCAGCAATTCCACCATCTTTTCGTCCGGCGGCAATACTTCGCTCTCGGTAAGGGTCATCCAGGCCATCAATTTGGCTAGGGTGGCCAGGTAGGTATGGCGGATAAAGAGTTCGTCTCCCGAAACTTTGCTGCCGTAAACGATGCGGAGATAGCGTTCCCATTCCGCGAAAATCACGGCAAAGGGGTTTTGCTCTTTTAGCTGCCGCCACAGAGGCAGCAGCACGGCGGTGGCGGTTTGCAGGGCGTGGCTGTTGGCCCCGAAATCCTTTTCCATGCGTTCACTGGTGGGATGATACTTTTCCTGGCGCACGAAGTAGCGGTCTATCCAGAAAAAGATTTCTGCGGTTTTGGTTTTTAAATTATTCCAATCAACCTCTTCTAGAATTTGCAGATTTATTTGGTCCGGGGTAACTTCACGATATTCGGCATTTTCCATGGTGGGGGAATATGCCACAAAGCGAACTCCGTCCCCTGCCAGGCAGAGGTAAGGGAGGCGGGATTCAGGAGGTTCCTGAGACCAGCAGATGGCTACATAACGCCGTAGCTGGTCTTCGGCTTCAGAGCGGGTCTTTTTGAGGTTTCTTTCAAATTCAATGATGACATTGCCAAACAGGTTGTCGGCGCGACCTTTTAGAATACGGTCTGTATGCTTGGCCTTTAGATACTTCTCAACTCCCTGAACATAGTCTTCAATAAAACCTGGTTCAAATCCAAAAAGCTCATTGAGCAGCATGCCGAAACGGAGGGAACGGCCCGGTTCGGAAATGATGGGTTCTATTTCCCGGAGATAACGGGTAATTATCTCGTCATGTTTCACAGAGCGAATGTCGGGCATGCGAACCCCTCTTTCGGCAAGCTTGCTTTGCTTAGTCATAGCGGGTTTTCTTCCTGGCCAAGCGCAAAGCTAATTCGAAGGCCGCAGCTAATCGAATTATTTTTACATCGGAAAGTCCTTTAATGTCCAACAATCTTTCCAGGGGTTGATTGGCCAGACCTTCCAAGGAGCCAAACCTTTCCAGGATTTCCGAGGCAATATTCTCGGCAGGTCTGCCTTTTATTCCTGGAGAAATCAAAATGGCCAGAAGTTCCAATTCAGAAAGACTGGCCCCCCCCATCTCCCGGAGTTTGCCGCCCGGGTGTTGCCATCTTTTTTCCATAAAAGCTATCCTTTAAATATCAACCCTTAAGGGATTGGGGGTGGGGGCTCTGGGGGAGGGGGTAAGGGCTCGCGCCCTTAGCCCCCTCCCCCAGAATTCCATTTAATTTTAGTCTATTTGGCGTCGGGGCGGAAGACCGTGTCCCAGTGCGGCGGCGGCGCGGCCGCCAGGTGCTGACAGCGGTGCAGGAAGGACCGGGAGGGGCCGTCCTCCGGCCCGGCCTCCAAAATCGCAGTGAACCGGGCTGCGGCCTGGGCGAATTCGGCCCGGCGGTACAAGTCCAGACCGTGGGCGAACTCCCGCCGCCGGGCCGAGGTCTCCGGGGTCAGGTCTTCCTTGAGGGCCAGCACTTCAAAGACCTGGACCGGGGCCTCCCGGCCTTTCACCGCCACCAGGTCCAGTTCCCGGAACTCCACCGCGTCGCCGCAGGCGGCCACGGTGGCTTCGCTGGCCATGATGGCGGTGCCGTAGAACTTGTTGAGCCCCTCCAGGCGGGAGGCCAGGTTCACGGTATCGCCGATGACCGTGTAGTCAAAGCGCTTCACCGAGCCCAGGTTGCCCACCACGGCTTCGCCGGTGTGGAGGCCGATGCGCATGGTTAGGGGCGGCAGACCCAGGTCGACGAAGCGGCGGTTAAGCTCGGCCAGGGCCTGGCGCTGGGAGAGCGCCGCCCGGCAGGCCCGCAAGGCCTGGTCTTCCTGGTCCAGGGGCGCGCCCCAGAAAGCCATGATGGCGTCCCCTTCAAACTTGTCCACGGTGCCCTCCTCCGCCAGGATGATCTCGGTCATGCTGGAGAGATAGTCGTTCAAAAGGGCCACCACGGCTTCGGCCTCCAAGCGCTCGGACAGGGTGGTGAAGCCGGCCAGGTCGGAAAAAAACAGGGTGACGCGGCGGCGCTCACCCCCCAGTTTCAGCTTTTCCGGGTTCTCCAGCAGGTGGCTGATGACCTTCTCCGACATGTACTGGCCGAACATGCGCCGGATGTAAAGTTTCTGGCGGCCCTCGGTGGCATAGCTGTAAGCCGTGGCCAGCCCGAAACCCAGGGCCAGGGCGATCCCCGGCAGGAGCGGGTCGGCCCAGACGCCGGCCCAAAAAGCCAGGACCGCCAGGGCCAGGTACAGCAGGGCCAGGAGCACAAAAGCGGCCAGGGTGACCGTCAGGCCCGGGGAAAAGAGCACCGCCAGAATCATCACCGCGGCCAGCAAGAGGCTCCAGGCCCACAGGGCCCAGCCGGGGAGAATCCGCAGAAAATCTCCCCGGAGCAGGTTGTCCAACAGGGTGGCGTGGACCTCCACCCCGGGGTAGACCGCGGCCACGGGGGAGGCCTTCAAATCCATGAGGCCCGGGGCGGTGAGGCCGAGGAGGACCCATTTGCCGGCGAAAGCCTCCTTGGGGTAGATGGGCGGAAGATGGTGGCGGCTGCGGGACTCCGAGGCGATGACGTTGGCCGCGGAAAAGCGCTGGTGGCTGCGGCTGGGACCCCGGTACTTGAGGAGGAAGCGGCCCTGGGCATCCAGGGGGATGCGGGTGGAGCCGGAAACCAGGGCGCCGGCCTCAAAGCTCAGGGCGGCCCCGCCATTAAACCGGTGAAACGCCGCGAAGGCCAGGGTGGGAAGCCAGCGGTCCTTGAAGGGCAGCACCAGGGGAATTCGGCGGAAGATGCCGTCGGCATCGGGGCGGGACTCCACGTTTCCCAGGGCCTGGGTCGCATCAAGGATGGGCGGGATGGGGGTGACCACGGAGCGGTAGCGGGGCAGGCCCCGGGGGCGGGGGCCGGGGATGTTCAGCCCCGCTTTAGCAAGCAGATCCGCCTCCGAGGGATTGGCCGCTTTTTCCTCCCGGGACAGAAAGAAAGTCATGGTCACGTTGCCGGCCGCGGCGGCGGACTGGGCCAGGCGGGTGTCGTCCTCGGCGCCGTAGGACGAGGGTTCGAAGAAGACGATGTCAAAGATCACCGCCCGGGCGCCGCTTTGCCGGCAATAATCGATGATGTGGGCGTAAAGCTGCCGGGGCCAGGGCCAGACGACCCCCTGGTTTTTGAAAAAATCCAGGTCGGCTTGATCCACGGTGACCACCACCACCTGGGGAGAGGCCTGGGGCAAGGGCACATGGCGGAACAGGAGGTCCAGAGTCAGGAGGCGGTAAGGTTCGATGAGGCCGGCCACCTGGAGGACCAGGGCCAGGAACGCCACCGCCAGGACCAGGGCCGCCCCGGCTTCAAGCTTGCGGCGGGCCGTGTAGACCGGAATGTTAGCCACCGGGTGTCCTCAAATCAGCAGAGATTGCAGCCATGATCACAGGGGCCGGTAATTCTAAAATAAATTGGTCCATACAATATATTTTCTATATATATTAAGTCAAAGGATAATGATTGCCCATCATTATATCAGATAAAAACCTTAGCCATGCTTGAACTCTGGGAAAAGCGGCATTGGCGGGGGCGGGGCCTTAGAGGGGGACAATTTTGCCGTCTTTCAGGTAGAGCAGCTGATCCCCCAACCTCTGGGCCTGGGCCGGATCGTGGGTGATCATCATGATGGTGGTCTTTCTTTGGCGTTTCATGGTTAAAATGACGTTCTCGATAATTTCAGCATTCGCCGGGTCCAGGGAGGCAGTGGGTTCGTCCAAAAAGAACACCTCGGGATCAATGACCATGGCCCGGGCGATGCCCATTCGCTTGGTTTCGCCGCTGGAAAGGTCCAGGGCCCGGTGAAATTTCTTCTGGGCCAGCCCCACGGCTGCCAAAACCGCAGCCACCCTGGCCTCCGTCTCGCCCCGGGCCACCCCCCTGATTTTCAGGCCGTAGGCCACGTTGTGAAACACCGAGGCATTGAAGATGCCGGTGGTGGGCAGCACCAGAGTGATCTGACGGCGCAGGGCCAGCTCCTGGTTAAGAAGATAATCACCGTCCAGGTATTTCACCGTCCCGGCGTCAGGTTTTTCCAACAGCGCCAGGATGCGGAACAGGGTGGATTTGCCGCTGCCGTTGGGGCCCAGCAGCATGTGGGCCTGGCCGCGGTCAAAGGCAAAAGAGCAATCCCGGAGCACCGGGTTGCCGTTGTAGGTTTTGGCCAGGTTGGCGATTTCCAGTTTCAGGCCCATGAGGTGATGGCGGAGCCCACCCTTCCCGCCCTTTGCATCAGGCGCAGAGTCAGGTTGATAACCAGGGATACGCCCAACAGAATGATTCCCAGGGCAATGGCCAGCTCGAAATTCCCCTTGTCGGTCTCCAGGGCGATGGTGGTGGTCATGACCCGGGTGTAGCCGGCGATGTTGCCGCCCACCACGAGAATGGCCCCCACCTCGGCCATGACCCGGCCGAAGCCGGCGATCACGCCCGCCATGATGGCGTAGCGGGCCTCTTTGATCACGGCCAGGGTTTCCTGGAGCGGGGTGGCCCCCAGGGTGAGGGCCGCCTGGCGGATTACCGGGTCCACGCTGACGATGGCGGCATGCGAAAGGGAGGCCACGATGGGCAACGCCAGGATGGTCTGGGCCACGATCATGGCCGCGGGAGTGTAAAGCAGCGCCAGAAAACCCAGGGGGCCGCTGCGGGACAGGAGAAGGTAGAGGAACAGGCCCACCACCACGGGAGGCAGGCCCATGCCGGTGTTCAGCAGGCTGAGGGCCAGGCCCCGCAGGGGGACCCGGCGCAAAGCCAGAAAGGCCCCCAGGGGCAGGCCCATGCAGGTGGCCAGCACCAGGGCCGTGCCCGAGACCTGGAGGGATAAAAAGACGATCTGCAGGAACTCGGGATCCAAGGTGACCATGAGCCCGAAGGCCCGGGTAAATCCGTCAGCAATGGAGTTCATGGGAACTTATCCGAGGTTAACCATATCAGCGGGCCGCCTTCCGTCTGGAGTGCTCAAGAGACCAGGGGGGAGGCACCGCGGCCCACCCCGCCCACCATTATTTTCCGGCATTGGGAATAAAGAGCTGGTTCCCGTGCCGGTCTTTGAACGCGCCGATGGCCTGCTGGCCCTGGGGGGAGATGAGCCAGTCGACGAACTGCATGGCCTCCTGGTATTTGACCTGCTTGTGTTTTTCCGGATTTACCGCCATGACCCCGTATTGGTTAAAGAGGATGGGGTCGCCCTCCAGGACCACCGTCATTTCCAGCTTGTCTTTATCCTTGGTGGCCAGCCAGGTGCCCCGGTCCGTCAGGGTATAGGCCCGCTTCTCGTTGGCGATGCGCTGGGTCTTTTCCATGCCCTGGCCCACTTCCAGGTACCATTTCTGCCCCTTGGGAGCCAGGCCCGCCTTCTGCCAGATGGCCAGCTCTTTGCTGTGGGTGCCGGATTTATCCCCCCGGGAGACAAAGGGGGTGGCGCTGGCGGCCATCTTTTTAAAGGCCTCCACGGCGGATTTCAGGCCCTTGATGTTGTCCGGGTCGTCGGGGGGGCCGATGATGACGAAGTCGTTGTACATAACGTCGTGGCGGTTGACGAAAAATCCCTGCTGCACCGCCTTGAGCTCCTGGTCTTTGGCATGGACCAGGACCACGTCGGCGTCGCCGCGTTTGCCGATCTCAATGGCGGCCCCGGTGCCCACGGCCACCACGTCCACCTTGAGGCCGGTCTGTTGCGCAAATTTGGGGAGGAGATCATCGAACAGACCGGAGTTCTGGGTGCTGGTGGTGGAGGCGCAGCGGATCCGCACTTCGGCGCCGGCCCCCGCCGTGCCCCCAACCGCCGAGAACATCGCCACCAACACCGCCAACCGGTAAAGACCCTTCCGCATGGATTGCTATCCTCCTTAAGATTTTCGCCCCGCCGAGGTAGCTGGAAGGCTTGGCTTCGCTATATTTTGCAAAGTATAGCCAGCTACAAAAAAAAGCCGCTTTTCTATAGTCTCCGGGTTTCCAGCCACTGCCGGAAGTCGCCCACCAGCTCCCAGAATTGGGCCACGGCCTCTTCCCCGGCCGGAGTGAGCCAGGCCCGGCCCCCGTTTTTGCCGCCCAGGGTGCGGGCCACCAGTTCCTGGCCGGCCAGGCGGTTCATGGCCGCCACCAGGGACCAGGCGTGGCTGTAGGCCATGTCCAGGGAGCGGGCCGCGCCGGCGATGGAGCCCAGGTCCCGGATGCGCTCCAGCAACACCACCCGGCCCCAGCTCAGGAAGGTTTCCCCGTCCTTTTCCAGCCAGAGACGGCCCTTGATCTGAACGCCCCGGGCGGCGGGGCCTGCAGCCAGGGCCGTGCCCCGGCCATGGTCTTTTTTCTTCCTGGGCATGGCGATATCTTTTATAAAGAATAGCCCAAGACTGGGGAAAAACAAGCTTTTTTTGCAGTCCAGGTTTGCAGCAGCAGCGTGGGCCAGGGGTGGGAATTGCCAACTCTTTTGGAAAAACCGCGGATAACGCGTAACTTTATTTTTCCCGATAAAAGCATTATATTAGTATGTCAAAAGATTAGGGGGCGGATTGCCATCCGGGGAGGCTTTGGGGGACACTGAGCCTTTACGGGCATGGGGTGATGCGATTTCAGAACCCGCCGCAGGTTTCATAAGCCGCCCGTCAAACTCTCCGTCCTGACCTAGAGGACTGCTGTGCCTGACAGGGACAGACTGCACCACTGCTGCGCCGCGTTCATGCGGGTGCTCAAGCTGGGCGCCGGCCCCGCCATCCTGATAGGACTGGTGCTGGCCGGGTTGGCGGTCTACTATACCCTGAACCGCCTGACCATCAGCACCAGCCGCAACGACCTGGTGGCCAGCAACAAGCAGCTTATCCAGCTCAGCGAAAAAATGACCCAGGCCTTTGGGGGCCGGGACGGTCTGGTGGTGGTGGTGGAAAACGGCCCCGAGAAGCAGCGCGCCGTCCAATTCGCCGATGCCCTGGCCGCGGAGTTGCGCCGGTATCCGGACCGGTTCCCCGACCTCTTCTACCGCCTGAATCCGGACGTGTTCAAGCCCTGGGCCCTGCTCTATTTAGAGGACAAGGACCTCCTCAAACTCAAGGACAACATCCTGGGCCAGCAAAACCTTCTGAAGGGTCTGGCGGCCGACCCCCGGGTCACGACCTTCTACCGGTTGGTGAATGAGCAGATCGCCCAGGCCATGATCGGCCACCTCTTTACCGGCTTTCTGGAAGAGAAGGCGACGGGGCTCCCGGATGTGTCCCTCCTGAACGCCACCCTCAGGCAGTTGCATCAAAACCTGGAAGGAAAGCAGCCCTACGTCTCCCCTTTCAGCGCCTTTTTCCCCAAAGAGTTGAGCGACCTCAGCGAAGAGGGCTACTTTTTTACCGAAGACGACAGATTCCTGCTGTTTCTGGTTACCCCGAAGCCCGGCGGCTTCGCCACCACCAGCAAGGAGTTGGAGTTGCTGCGGCAAGTGGTGCGCCAGGTCAAGGCCCAGTTTCCCGGGCTCAAGGTGGGGGTCACCGGCCCCGATGCCTTGGAAGCCGATGAAATGACCAACTCCCTGAAGGACATCACCCTGGCCACCTGGCTCTCTCTGGCGGGCCAGATGGGGCTCCTGATCCTGTTTCTCCGCAGCCTGAGGCGTACTTTGGTGGAGGGGCTGGTGCTGATTATCGGTCTATGCTGGACCTTCGGCCTGGTCACCCTGGTGGTGGGCCATCTCAATCTCCTCTCCTTGATCTTCGCGCCCCTGATGCTGGGTCTCACCATCGATTACGGCATCCATTGGTTCTGCCGGCTGGAAGAGGAGGAGGGCCCGCAACGGCAATGCAGCGTCGAGACTTTGGGTTGCGCCTTTCGCCAGACGCTGCCGGGCATCGTTTATGCGGGCCTGGCGGCCATGGTGTCCTTCTTGCCCCTGGCCTTTGTGGGTTTCAAGGGCCTGGCCGAGTTGGGATTGATTCTGACCCTGGGCATTCTCATCATGCTGGTTGCCACCCTGTTGCTGGCCCCCAGCCTGGTGGTGCTCAGCGAAAAATGCGTCTCGAAGCCCCACGCCTGCCCGGGAAAGCCCCACCCCTTTCTGGACCTGAGTTGGAAACGCCCGGGGATGATCGTGGTTCTTGGAGCCCTGATCATCGTTATGGGCACGGTGAGCCTGTTTTACGTGCCATTCGACTTGAACCCCTTGCACCTGCAAAACCAGGGGACCGAATCGGTGGTCTGGGAGAATAACCTCCTGAAGGAGTCCAAGTATTCCACCTCCTACGGGGCCATCGCCACCGCTTCCCTCAACGAGTTGCAAACCCGGACCGAGGCCTTGAAGAAGCTGCCCACGGTCTCCCACGTGGAATCGGTGCTCTCCTTTCTGCCCTCCCAGCCGGAGGAAAAGCGCCCCCTCCTGGAAGAAATGAGGCCGGTGGTGACGGCCATTCACTTCCCCCGGACCCCGGCGGCGCCCTCCAACCCCCAGGAGCTGGCCGCCATCTTGAGCCGCATCAATTTCAAGATGGGCGAGGCCGCCAAGAACCTGGAGGGAGAGAAGACCGCCACCAGAGAGCAGATTCAGGAGACCCACCAGCTGATCAACCAGATCCTGCCCCTGCTTAATTCCCGGCAGAATCCCGGTGCCGCGGCCCGCCTGGCTGACTTCGGGAAGCATTTCTTAGCCGATCTGAACGACAAATGGAACCTCCTCCAGGGTTATGAAAACTCCGCCCTGAACTCCCCGCCCATGACCCTGGCGCACCTGCCCCAGGCAGTGCGGGAGCGCTTTGTCAGCCCCGAGGGGACCTACCTCATCCGGGTCTTTCCTTCCCAGGACATCTGGAATTTCGGGCCCCTGAAGCAGTTCGTCAAAGGCCTCTGGAGCGTCGACCCCAATGCGGTGGGTGACCCGGTGCTGCTCTATGTCTTTACCCTGGGCTTCCGCAATTCCATCCTCTGGGCTTCAGGGATGGCGTTGTTGGCCATCTCGGTGATGCTGGTGATCCTGTTCCGCAGCCTGAAAATGGCTATGCTGGCCTTGATCCCCCTGGTGGTGGGAACCGGCTTGACCTTGAGCCTGATGTGGCTGCTGGGCCTCCCCTTCAATCAGGCCAACGTCCTGTTCCTACCCCTGATTCTGGGCGAAGGGATTGAGTTTGGGATCATCATCCTGGCGCGGTGGCAACTGGAGGAATCGGCCCGGACCATCACCCTGCCGGCCAGCACGGCCAAGGGGGTGGCCCTGGCGGCCCTGACCACCACTCTGGGCTTCGGCAGCCTGATGGTCTCGGGGCACCGGGGCACCTTCAGCCTGGGCCTCCTGGCCACGGTGGGCAGCCTCAGCGTTTTGCTGGCGTCTTTGAGCATCCTGCCGGCTTTTCTCCGCCTGGTGGAGGGGGAGCGCCGCCAACCTTTTTTCAGCCCCAATCTGAGCCCGGGACGTTGGCTAAATCACATGATAAGGAAGAAGCCCAATGAGAAAACCGCTCTCGATCATTAGTTGGTCTTTGGCGGCGTTATGGCTCCTGGCTGCGCCGGCCCTGGCCGAAACCCCCAAGGCCTACGTACGCGGCATCCTCGATCAAGCCATGGGAGTGCAAAATAATCCGTCCCTGACCGAAGCGGCCCGGCGCCCCCTCATCCATCAAATCATCGAGAAGAACTTCGATTTTAACCTGATGGCCAGGGATTCCCTGGGACCGGCCTACGGCAACCTGAACTCCGGGCAGCGGCAGGAATTCACCAACGCCTTCAGCTACCTGTTCCAGGACTCTTACACCCGCTTGGTGCTTAACTTTCTCAAACGGGAAAACATGGAATACCACCGGGAGAGCCGGGAAGGCGGCAAAGCCCGGGTGGATACCACCATAGTGCGGACCAACGAATCCATCCCGGTAACCTACTTCATGCATTCCACCCCCAAGGGCTGGATCCTCTATGACGTCATGGTGGACGAGGTGAGCATCCTGCAAAACTATAGAAACGAATTCGCCCGGGTCATTAAGACCAAGTCGTTTTCGTATCTCCTGGAGAGAATGCGGACCCAGGTTAAAGCCATCAGGTAGGGACTATGGACCAAGGCCTGAGAAGGTTGGACCCCGCAGCACCCCTGGCCAGCAGCCGCCTCTCCTGCCAGAGCAAGCAAGGGTATACTTTTACCGGACTGCTGTGCTACTATATGAACCGCAGGCAGAAAGCCCAAATAAAATAGTGACATTGACCCAGGTGGCTTAGGCAGGAATGAGCGCGTCCGATCCCCCAGCGGCATGGCTTTCGGTGGCCCGGTCGGTTTTGCAAGCGGAATCCCGGGCCATTGCCGCGGCGGCGGCGCGCCTGGACCAGTGCCTGGCCCGGGCGGTCCAGCTGATTTTGGACCACCAAGGGAAGGTGGTGGTCAGCGGCGTGGGGAAATCAGGCCATATCGGCCAAAAAATTGCCGCCACCCTGGCCAGCACCGGGACCCCGGCCGTCTTTCTCCACGCGGCCGAGGCGGTGCACGGCGATTTGGGGATCTATACCCCGGGAGACCCCAGCATCCTGATTTCCAAGAGCGGCAGCACCGCGGAGCTGCTGCGGCTGGTGCCCATCCTGAGGCAGTTCCGCTCCCCCCTGATTGCCATAGTGGGAAACCCCAAATCCCCCCTGGCCCGTCAGGCCGATATCGTGATGGACGCCCGGGTGGAGCGGGAGGCCGACACCTTGAACCTGGCCCCCACCTGCAGCACCACGGTGGCCCTGGCCCTGGGCGACGCCCTGGCGGTATCGTTGATGCATGCCCGGCAGTTTAGCCGGCAGGATTTCGCCCGTTATCATCCCGGGGGGCAGTTGGGGCGCAACCTGTGGCTGCGGGTGGCCGACGTCATGCACCAAGGCGAAGACGTGGCCTGGGTCCGCCTGGACACCCCTTTGCGCCAGGTGATCATCGCCATGACCGAGCGCCCCCTGGGGGCCGCCTGCGTGGTGGATGAGGAGTTCAGTCTGCTGGGCCTGGTGACGGACGGCGACTTGCGCCGGGCTTTGCTGGCCCATGAGGATATCCGCCAGCTGCGGTCGGCGGACTGCATGAGCCGCAAACCCCTGACGGTGGCTCCGGAAGCCAGCCTCAGAGAGGCCATCCGGTTGATGGAGGACCGCTCGTCCCAAATCTCGGTGCTGCCGGTTCTGGACCCTAAAACCAGGCGGTGCCTGGGGTTGGTCCGAATCCACGACATTTACCAGCCGGAACTGGTGTAAGCGGCGAGGTGAAGGGTCAATGGAGGCTGGCAAACCGTTTTATTCAGGTGCCAAGCCATGGCATATCCCGGGGCATCAATTTGCGGCGCTTTCCTAAAAAGTCCCTGGTTCTCCTGATGGCCTTGGCTCTCCTGCCGGCCGCCGCTACAGAAAAACCCTAATCTCTGAAAGTATCCATCCCACCCGAAAAGCAAATTCCCCGAAAAGGGACGAAAGCCAGGAACCGGAGGGCGCGGGAATGTGGCCGGGTTGGTGGAGGTTGAGGGAAAAAGCCTTGATGGAATATCCGCAAGTGAGGTCGCTGACTTTTTGGGCAGAGTCAGACGGCATCAAGAAGCACTGTTTAAGGCACATCTTAAGCAGCACAAAAAGACCTTAAAGATTAAATCCCTCCATTTTTCCGGGCGTTATCCGACCTGCAGGCCAAGGAACCGGAAGTTTGATAACGTGACATTCGGGCCGAAGTGATGATGAGGATAATTCTGATGGAATAAGGGACAATAAAAATCCTGCCCAGTACTTGCATTGAGGCAGGGCGAAAAAAAATACTTAGAACTTTTTTACCCTTAGGGGTTTTTGCTTTTAAGGGATAACCATTTAATATGACAGGCGAGAAATGATCTTTGGCCTACTAAGGGCAAGCTCCTTGATTAATAAAGTTGGGGCCGGGAATGACCTCGCATAGTCATGTTAAAAATTACTTGACAAATATATTACAAGTATTATGGTAGCATACATAGCAGTGGATTTTAAGGTTCATTAGTGCATTTAAGATTAGTTTGAAGAGAGGTGGGAAAAAAAGGGGGATAAGGGGGGAATTGTTGTGAAGACCAAGGCAGCCAAGTGGGGGTGGTTGCTGTTGGGGTTAGTGCTGGTGCTGGGGGGAGCGCACCAGGCCCAGGCCGCGGACCTGCTGGAACGGGTGAAAAATCAGGAAATCAAGCAGGTGTTGCGCCTCCGGGTGGGACACTCCAAAGTACTGCGCACTCCTTTTGCCATCACCCGCATCTCCATGGCCGATCCTGAGATCGCGGACATCATCCTCATTTCCGACAAAGAAATCTACGTCAACGCCCTGGCGCCGGGGGTGACCAACCTCAGCATCTGGGGCAAGAGCCGCTTCACCACGACCACGGTGACGGTGGAAGCCGACGTCACCCTGCTGAAGGAAAAACTCCACCAGGTCCTGCCCAAGGAGAAGATCGGGGTGGAGGCCGCGGGGGACTCCGTGGTGCTCAGCGGCGAGGTCTCGGGGCCCGTGGCCCAGGAGACCGCGGTCTCCCTGGCCCTGCCCTTCGCGGGAGGCAAGAAGGAGAAGGTGGTGAATCTCCTGCACGTGGGCGGGGTGCAGCAGGTGATGCTGGAAGTGCGGGTGGCGGAGATCAGCCGGCTGGTGGCCGAACGCATCGGGGTCAACTTCAACACGGTGGCCCCTGGCGGGCGCAATTTTGGCGTCAACCAGCTCAACAGCCTGGCTCCTATAGGCGCACTGTCGCGCACCCTCAACCCGAAGTTAGGGGCTACGGCATTAAGTTCCGGGACCTCGGGCACCAACTTCATCCAGGCGATCGCCCCCGCCCTGACGGCCATGGGGGGCTGGACCGCGCTCGGGGCCACGTGGACCGTGTTCCTGGATCTCCTGAAGGAGCAAGGCCTGGGCCGGGTGCTGGCGGAGCCCAATCTGGTGACCACCAGCGGCCAGGAGGCCAGCTTCCTGGCCGGCGGCGAGTTTCCGGTGCCGGTGCCCCAGAGCGGCGTGGGCGGGGGCGCCACCGTCACCATCGAGTGGAAGAAGTTCGGGGTGGGGCTCCTCTTCACCCCCACGGTGCTGGACGGCGGCAAGATCTCCATGCGGGTGGCCCCCGAGGTCTCGGAGCTGGACCCCACCACGGGGGTGGTCATCAATAACTTTACGATACCGGGCCTGCGGGTGCGGCGCATGTCCACCAACGTGGAGGTGAAAGACGGCCAGACCTTCGCCATCGCCGGGCTGCTCTCGGACACCCACCGGGACGTGATCAACAAGTTCCCGGTGCTGGGCGACATCCCCATCCTGGGGACCCTGTTCCGCTCCTCCAGCTACCAGAAAAACGAAACGGAGCTGGTGGTGCTGGTGATCCCGCACCTGGTGAAGCCCCTGACCCCGGGGTCGGCGGCCCGTCTGCCCACCGACAAGTTCGTGGAGCCCACCGACTATGAGAAATACCTGCTGGGCTATATCCAGGGCCGCCCGCGGCCGACCACGGGGGCGCCGCCCCCCGCCGCCGGGCCGCTGCCCCTGGGGTTCGGACCCCAGGCGGTGGAATAAGATGACAACCTTAAATTGCAAACTCGGACCACTGGGGGCAGGGGGGAAGATGGAAACCGAAAATCGCAACGCGCCAAGCCAAAACTGGGGGGCCCGAGGTCTTCTGTGCCTGGGGGCGGTGGCCCTGCTGGGCCTCGTCAGCTGCGCCGCCCCCACCACCATAGAGCAGGACTACGGCCGCTCGGTGCACAACAACCTGGCCCAGCAGGTGGTCAATCCCCGGGCGGCCCTGGACCCCAGCCCGGCGGTGGGGCTGTCGCCCACGGCCGCGGCCAACCAAATGGAGCGCTACAACAAGAGCTTCAAGGGCGAGGAAAAGAAGACCCTGGAAATGAAATTGACCACCCCAAGTTACTGATTCTGGGCACAAGGTTACGGGGGATTAACTTGATGCATCCGAAGAGCTTAACCAGGGGGGAGAGTTATGTTCGGCTGGTGCAGACAAAAAGTGTTAGGAGTTCCAAGATGGGGGCCGGGGGGAGAACGGCCCGCCCTCTCCTTGGCGGTTGACCGGGCTTTTTCGGGGGCTTCCCGCCCGTCTGCCAGTTCGCCATTAGCCCTGGTTTTAGGAGCCGCGGCGATCTTGGCAGTCTTCCTGGCGACGGGGACCGGCTGCAACACTTCCCGCGGGGCCGGGGGCCCCATGGACCGCAACGATATTTTCTTCAGCAAAATCCGTCCGGCTTCCGGGGATACTTCCAGGCTGCTGCGCAATGCCCATTATTTCAAGCTGATGGGACAGCCGCAACTGGCCCTGAAGGAACTGGAAGAAGCTCAGGTACTGGACCCGGACAACCTCAAGGTGGTGGATACCCTGGCCCATTGTTACGAGGAGCTGGGGCAATTCGACCGGGCCCAGAAGCTCTACCAGGAGGCCCTGAGCCGGCATGGGGCCAATGCCGCCCTGAACAATAACCTGTGCTTTTCCTACTATCTGTCGGGACGCTGGGAACAAGCGGAAGCCTGCTACCGGCAAGTCCTGGCCAGAGACCCCGGCAACCACGCCGCCCGGAACAATCTGGGGTTGTTGTATTGCCGCACGGGCAAGCCAGAAGAAGCGCGGCGCCTCTGGCAGGAGGCGGAAGGCAAAGCCGCGGCGGAGAAGAAGGTGAATCAGGCCCTGGCGGCTTTGGGGATGAGCGTTCCC
>Ga0315281_10000121_pt1 | contig 96218 bp, 70 predicted proteins | sample YL17G07_0_MG_FD_204540 | JGI IMG/M metagenome (GOLD analysis project Ga0315281, IMG submission 204540) | Sediment microbial communities from Yellowstone Lake, YNP, Wyoming, USA - YL17G07_0 | ecosystem: Environmental > Aquatic > Freshwater > Lake > Sediment | place: USA: Wyoming | collected...
TGCAGTTTCTGCAGCTCCGGGTGAGACAGGCCGCGCTGACTCGCCTTGTCCAGGATTTCCCTGGCTTCGGCATTTTCCCCTGTCCGGTAAAGAGTCGCCACCGTTCGCACCAGAATCTGGATATTATCCGGCGAACGGGCCAGGGCCTCGCGGTAGGTGGCCAGCGCCAACTGCAGGTCACCCGCCCTTTCGTAGGCAGCTCCCAGGAGCAGGCGACTGCCCTCTTCGTCCGGATTGGCCAGCAGATTCTCCTGCAGCACTTTTACAACCTGCGGATAATTCCTCTTGAACTCATTGGGGTCATTGGCGGCGAGCCAGACCTTCGCCTGTTCGTACCGCCACTGCCAGCCTTTGTCTCCCTCGAGAGTCTTGATCTCATCGACGATGCCCTGCGCCTGCTTCGTGTCCCGCAGAACCTGGGTGCACGTCAAGAGCTGGCGTTTGGGCTGGATGTCACTGGGAAACTGCCGGGCCACTTCGGCGAGCCACGGGTACACCTTGTCCTGCTGCCCCCACCGGCGATACAATTCCGCCAACAGCAGGCCGAGGTCGCGGCGGCGGCGCGGCTCCTCCATTTGGGCCATAGCGTCCTTGATGGCGGATTCACACTCCTGTCGCTTATTCAGCCGATCGAGGAAAAGGGCCAGACCTCTGACCGGCTCAAAGGCCTGAGGGAACTTCTCCATGGCACGGCGGAACTGTGCGATCGCTTCGGACTCCTTGCTCTGTGCGGCATAGAGTTCCGCCTGAAGCAACATGAGATTGGCCTCGGAGGGATATTTGCTCTCGAGGTCGCGCAGCATCGCTTCGGCCTTGGTGAACTTGCTCTGGATCATGGCGACCTGCAACTGGAGGAGCTTGATCTGGAGGGCACCATTGTTGGCCTTATCGAGCTGAGCCAGCCGCTCCTCCACATCCTGCCAGGCTTTCTCTTGCCCAGACCCCGGTCCGGCGGCGGCCAGCAGGTGCGTGCGGGCTTGCAGCTCCAACAGAACCGCTTCGCCGTGGCCCGGGGAGATCTGCTGGACCCGGCGGGCTTCCGCCAGCGCTTCCGACCAATCGCGCATCTGGGCCAGAAGTCGCGCCAAAGCGATGTGGCCTTCCAGATTGTTCGGGTTCTCGGAGATCAGGACGCGAAGTTGACCCATGGCCGACTGGGCATCGCCCATGCGGCTGAAGGACGAAGCCAGCATCAGGTACACCCCCGGAGACCGATAGCCGAGCGAGATAGCTTTCTGCCAATCCGCGATCGCATTCTGAAACTGGCCCTGTTTCTCCGCCAATAGCCCTTCCAAGAAAGCGACTATGGCCGGGAAGATGTCCTTCTTCCGCATCCGGGCAATGTAGTCATTGGCCTGCTCGATGTGGCCCGAGCGGATGCACAATTCCGTGGCGATGGGCATGAAGTCCCACGGCTGAGCTGCCAGTTCCTTCAATCCCGTCTCCGCGACCGTGTACATCTCCTCCAAAGAGCCGGCCCGCAACGCCAATTCCGCCCAACTGCGCCACAGCATCTGTTCGGCCGGGCTCTGGGCCTGCAGAGCCTGGAGATGCCCCCTGGCTTTATCCAGGGCGTTCGCATTCATCAGCGCTCGGATGAGCCGAAGCCTGACCTCCACGTCGGACAAATCATGCGTTTGTGCTTGCTCCAGATCGGCGAGGGCTTGGGTCCGGTTGTTCGTGCGCAAACGGAAATCGGCACGCACGGTATACGCCAGGGCCGAATTGGGATTCCTGGCGACCGCTTCGTCAAACCAGAACGCGGCGGGCTTGTTGGCGTCCACTGGCCGCTGCTCGGCCAATTGTCCCATCAGCTCGTAGGCCAGGACCTGATTCGGGTCCGTCCGAATGATGGTATTCAATTCTTTCGTCGCCTCGGCAAATCTTCGCTGTTCCATGAGCGCCATGGCAAGCCAACGTCGAATGACGGGATCATTGCGTTCTTCCAAATATCGTCCGGCGATCAACTCGGCCTCCCCCGGCGTGCGCATCTCCAAATACACTTGCACGAGACGCCGAGCCGCCTGGGCATTCCCCGGGTCGAGGCGCAGCACGGACCGATAGGCAGCAATCGCCTGCAGGAAATTGCTCGAGGAGACGGGCCGCTTGTTGATCTGCGCATCCGCATACTTGAGCAGAACCGCGACGTCCCCGCCGTTGACGGCCAGATAACGCCCAAGCTGAGCGGCGGCTTCCTCCCAATTCTGCTGGGCATAAGCTTTCTCCCCCAAGGGAAGGGCCTGGTCGGCACGCGTGCTCCGCTGCCAGCGGTGCAACGCAAAAACCGCCGCGGCAAACACCGTGACCGCCACCGCCAAAACGATCGCCAGTTTCCAATTGAAATATCGCGTCGCCATTGACCCGTCCTTTCTAATTGAGACAGCAGGCTTCCGGCCGGCTGTCGCGCCGGTCTGCGCACGCGGTCCGACGAATCGGTGCGCCAACGCGGCAGAAGGTTACCGCTTTCCGCTCAGAATTGGCTGACAAAGTTCTCGACCATCCTCCGGAACGTCCGCCAGCAGATCCACAGATCCAGGCGCGGCGAGAACTCTCGGACATATTGCGTATCGTAGTGGATCCATTCCTGAAAGTCCTTCCCGCGTTCGCGCGTGCGGCAGACCTGCCACAGACCGGTAATCCCCGGCCGCACGGAGAGTCGTGCATCGCGCCAGGAGGGACACAAGGTGTTCTCGGATTCCGGCGACGGTCTGGGCCCCACCACGCTCATCTGTCCACGCAGGACGTTGAGAAACTGCGGGATCTCATCCAGATAGGTCTCGCGCAAGAACCAGCCGACCGTCGTGATGCGGGGATCATCGGCCATTTTGAATTGGGGGCCGTCCACCTCGCTGACAAACCTCAGCTTCTCCTGCATCTTATCCGATCCCACCCGCATGGTCCGGAACTTGACGCAATCGAACAGCTTGCCGTGAAGCCCCTGACGCTTGTCCCGAAAGAACACCGGTCCGGGGGAATTGATCTTGATCGCCAGTGCGAGGAACGGTATCACCGGAGCGAAAAGCACCAGGACAACCACGGCGGCGGCTAAATCGGCGATTCGTTTGATGCACCGGGCATAGGAGAGCCTGGGCCACAGCCGAAAGATACTCTCCTGCCGGGAGCAGAGGTGTTCCGGTCGCGACCCGCCGGCCCAACCGGCTGTTGCACGCCCCGGCGGACGGGATGGTTTCGTCGCGGCGATGATGCCATCCCTGATCACCTGGTTCGGTTCCACGGATGCATCGGCGCCCACGATGGACGAATCAACGATCGCGTCCCGTCGAACAGTGCTATGGTTACACAGAACACTGGGACCGGCCACGACGGCGTGCGCCTCGACCGTGACGCCCTCGCCCAGCAGCACCGGACCAATCAGACGCGCCTGCGGGGACACCTCGCTGCCGCCGCGGCAATCCGTCGTCCGCCGCCCGCTGAGGAACCGCCTGCTCAGGCTCGAACCGGGCGAATGGTTGAGGACCATCCTGCACAGGGTCAGAATGCCATCTTCGGACTCCAGGTCAACGGCAGAGCCGGCAACCCCCACCGCCTGTACGTTCAGCCCTTGCGCGCGACATTCTGCCACGAGCGAATCGAAGCGCGACAACAAGCCGGCACCGCAAACACGATCAACCGCCTCGCGTCGCACAAGGAGGTGATGAGGCCAGTCAGCCGGTACCGGGGTCGGGGCCGTGGAATCAGCATATAATCGTCGGTAACCCACCAACCCGTTGTCCCGCGTCAATCGGACCCATTCCCGGCAGGCGAGCAGATCCGGGGCAGCCGTTACGGCAATGACGTCGGCTTTCGTATCCGCCAAGATTCGTCCCAGCAGCGGGAAGTTGATCTGCGTCGCATAACGCCCGTTGGAAATTATGCTCCAGGGATGAGTGCGGCCCATAGGTCCCAGGGACCCACTGTCGAGTGAATCCGCGTAGAACGTCGCCGGCCCGGGATCGGTCGCCAGATCTCCTTGCCAATTTCGGGGAATGGCCCACCGTGACTCGGCGGCTCCTGTCCGACCCGTCCATCCGGCCGGATCGTCGTTCCTCCGGCAGCACCAGAGATGATCCAGCCCGGCGGCAACCACACCGGCCAGGGGGGCCGTGGACAGGGCATATCGAAGGAAGCTCGCCCTCGCACCGGTCCCATCGTCCCTTGCGTCTCGAATGACAATCAGCCGCATAACAAACTCAAGCTACCGCTCCATCAGACGTATCGCCTGGTGCGCAAAGGCCTCAGGCGTTCGGAACCCCGTGACCCTCGTTGCCCTGGGTCGGAAGCAGCAGTCGTCTCGCCTTGCGGCCCCGGCGCGCCGCTTGCCCCCCTCGCGTCCGATACCCGTATCCGTAACGATATAAGGTCTGATCCAGAGGCACGTTGCTCAGGACCGCTCCCAGGACCCGTGCCTTGATGCGCGCGAACCGCTCTTTTGCCTCTTTCAGCTCCGGGGCCGTAGTCTGACCGGCAAAACTCACCAGGATCACCGCGTCGCTGAGCTTGGCCCAAACCAGGGCATCCGGAAAAGCGAGCGCCGGGGGACTGTCGATGATGACGTGATCGTACTCGCGACTGAGTCTCTCCAGTTGCTCGGCGGCCATGGGAGAGGTCAGCAACTCGTACGTGTCCGCCAGATGACGCGGATTGGCGGGCAGGACGTGCAAACCGCTGGATGGGATCACGCAGATGAATGCTTTGGGGTCCTCCCCCAGCAGGACTTCCTGCACACCTCCCGATCCGTTGGAAATGTTGAGCATGTAGCCGACATCCGGCTTGCGCAAATCGCCGTCGACCAGCAGCACTTTCTTGCCCGATTTGGCCAGGCTCGTGGCCAGATTGACGGCGAACGTCGTTTTACCTTCGCGCATTCCGGCACTGCTGACCGTCAGCTTCTTGGGCATCCCCCCGTTGTTCAACAGTCCCAGGTTCGTCCGGATCATCTGGTAATCACCGGCGATCTGGTCGGCAAACAACGCCGGCTTGACCGTACGCGAGCTGGTCGTGGTCCCCAGCACGGGCAGGTCCAACTGCCGGGAGACGTCGTCGGGGGTTTGCAGCGTCTTGTCCATCTTGTCCCGCAAAAACGCCAGGGCGATACCGCACGCGAGAGCCATGAAGACCATCGCCCCGGTAAGCTTGACGCGCCGGTCTTCGGTGTCGCGCACTTCCGCCTGGTACGCAATGGTGATCCGGGGCCGCCGCTGCCGTTCCATCTCAATATCGCTGATGCGACGCGTCACCCGGTTGTGCATATCCTCATCCAACGTCAACTGCAGTTGTTTGTCCTGAATATCGAGGTTGGTCCGTCCGATCTGCCGCGTTGTCGTATCCTGGGCGTTGAGCACCTGACGGAGCCGGTCCTCGTGGGCCTTGACCTGGTCCAGCTCGGTCTTCCTGTTCGCCAGTTGCTCCTTGGCGGTGGTCTTCAGGCGCTCCTCCAGGCCGTCATCAAACTCCTTCTCCAGCTCCTTACGCCGATTCTCCAGCGTCTGCTTGAACGCCTCCAGCGTTGTCTGCTTCTTGGCGAGTACCGGATTGTCGGTCGTGAGTGTCTGCTGGGCGGCGAGCAGGTCGCGCTCCAGCGCCGCAGCGTTGGAGGACAGCTCCTTGAACATCGGATCCGAATTCACGTGCTCGCGGCGTTCGGCCACCACCTGATCCGGCGGAATGCTGGCTTTCTCCATCTGCTCCAGCAGACCGATACTGGCTTCGAGATTGATTCGTTGCGCCTCCAGGCGCGTCAATTCCGCCATCAGTTGGGTCGTGCGGTTCATTTCCATATCCTGCCGGGTGTCCAGCACCGTTGTCCCGTACTCCTCGGCCAGCCGGTGAATTTCCTGACGCTGGTTCTGGATTTTCGTGGAGAGCTCCTTCTCCTTGGCCTCCAGCACGTTCAGGTTCTCATTCTCTTCCTTGCTGGACTGGGAGCCGTACATGGCCTCGTAATTGCGCAGGAAGGAATTGACAATCTTGCGGGCCTCGTCCGTATTGGCGCTCTTCATCGTCACCGCGATCAGCTCGGTATAGGGGACGTAAGCCGCCGCAATGACCTTGTCTGCGACGGCATCCTTCAATACAGTGGCCTCCTCACCCTTGCGCGGCATGCGTCGAAATCGCACGGTCAGCCTCTCCAAGCGGGTCTGCGGTTCGCCGCTGAACAAGGAGAGATTCTGACCCCGCAGGTCATCCGCGATCCTCAGCAGGACGGGGCTGCTCATAATGATATCCGCCTGCGTATTGACGAACTCGCGATAACTGCCAATGCCGGATTTGTCCGGCTCGTTCGTCAGAATGCCGGGAACCGCGGGCGCCACGTGCACGGCGCCCTGCACGACGTAGCGCGGCTCGACCAGCAGCCAGATCACCGGCAGGGACAGTCCGCACAGAAGGATCACCGTCGCGAGGACAATGTACCACCGTCTCCGTAAACTCGCGAGGAGATTCGGGGTCGGCTGTTCGGGTGGTTCCGCGGGAGACTCGTAGACAACGGGCCTCTGCTCGATCACCTGATCCAGGTATCTTTCCAGGTTATTCATAAATCGATTCTCCTATTGTTCCGAATCCGATACGTATTATGCCTGCCGCCGGGAGATGATCACCGGCTGCATTTCCATCGGAGGAGTGGTCAGCCGTGCCAACAGCCAAAGCTCCCCTACCACCATCGCCAAGGCCAGAGGCATCATGGCGTAACCGCCCCAGTCGTGAAATCTTTGCTCCCAAGCCTCGCCCTCCAGGAACGTGAACAGGACGGCCGTGATCGCCAGCCTCAGGGTATTACACAGCAGAGCGATCGGCAAACTTGAGACCAGGACGACCAGTTTCTCCCACCAGGCCCGCTTGACTAGGAGCGCCACGAGCCCGCTGATGACAAAAAAAGCCGTGACCATTCTCAGGCCGTTACACGCCTCGGCGACGGCGACACTGGCATGACCCACGTGAATCACATTGCCGTCCCGCAACACTTCATAGCCTGCCACTTCCAGACAAAAGACGGCCGAGGCCGTCGCCCAGCGCTGCAGCGGCAGAGCCACGAGGCTCTGCACGGGGCTCGGCCAGGGCAGCATCAGACAGAGGAACAGCAAAATCGCGCTGACCTTTCCCAGGCAGCGCCAGCCCGTCAGCAGCAGCACGAGAGCCACGACCGATAAGACGAGCGACAGCCTTTCGGCCGTCAGATACATCAGGTATAAGCCTGCCCCTCTGGCAGCCTGGGCAAAGAGGAAAGCGCCGACACCCCAAAGCAGCGCCGGACGAGGTGACAAAGAGGCCAACTCCTGGCGACGCGACCAGACTACGTAGAGCGTCAGGAACGGGACGAGCAGTCCGGAAGAATACTCATCACTCACTCGCCATACGCCCAACAGGTCGATACACGTGGGCCAGTAGGACCAGAGAAACGCCAGGACGATGCCAACGGCACCCAGCACATACGAAAGCTGTCTCGGAGAAAGTGGGGCCCACGCCGGCAGTCTCCCGGCAAGACGATCCATGTACGAAGACATGCGCTCGACTGCCCGTCCGACGACATCGCGGCTCATGCTCCCTGTCGCCGGCGCCGGGGAGCGTGCGTCCGATAAGCCGCCCGCCAGAACCCGCCCGGTGACTCCCAGCCCATCGGCAATCCGTACGCCATAACCCACGACGGACTCGCAAATCTCGCAGCCCGCGCCCACCCGGGCACCGGCCCATAAGGCACTTCTGATCATCACACTGCTCTCCCCCAGGATTGTATTGGATCCAATCATCGCAGGGCCAATCACCACCGTGTCCTCCAGAATCTGGGCATGATCGGCGATCACCACCGGCCCGCAGACCCGGGCGGTCGGATGTACAAACGTATCGGCTCCTCGCCGGATGAGCCTCTCTGCCGCACGTTCCTGCCCATCGCGGTCTTTCTCATCTCCCACCTGGTCCCGAAAAAAAACGCGTAGGGCGTGGAGATATCCTCCGCGATCTCGAAAACCTCCCACCTCTCGATCCAGGACCAGGGGACGGATTGTCCCCCCGGCGCGCAGGAGGGAAGGAATTAACCCTTCCTTGATATCCGAGTAGCCGCCGGGCGGAATATGCTCCAGCACGCCCGGCTTGCACAGATAAATTTCGGCGGGCGAGCCGCACGGAGATCCGTAATCCTGGCCCGGATTGAATACCATGGTCAATTCGGCCCCGCCGGCAAGATGCGCCTGCACCAATTCCCGGAGTGAGGGCGGAGCCGCCATGCTGCCGGAGAGGACCACGAGAAGGTCCCCGGGGTCGAAGGCCACCGCATTTCGAAGGCAGCCGGCCGTTCCACTGGCCATACCTTCGACCACAAGAGTCACCTCGAGTCCGGTACCGGCACTGACGGTTTTGACCTCCTCGGCAACGTCCCTTTGGCAACATACGGCCGCCCTCTTGGTTCCTTCGGCCGCCAGATGGTTCAGCAACCGCTGGAGAACCGGCTGATCGGCGATCGGCCACAAGGCCGGGGGCAAACGAGCCGCCAGCGGACAACGCCCGAAGTCGCGTCCGCCGACCAGCACGACCACCCGAATGTCGAGTTGCGCCAATGAGTCTTTCTGCACGTTCACTTCGACCTATCTGCCTGAGAACCTCGACCATGAGACCGATCGACACGGGGCCCCGAAAGGCACGCTCGGCCTGTCAATCTACCTGCACCGCCTGGCACGGACCTTCGTGGTCTCTGCAAGGTGCAGGGCACGGGTGCACACAGGCAAGGCACTTCGTGCATGAATGATCCTGTAACCGTCCATGCCGTGACCTGCCTCGCCGGTTTTCATCCCCACAAACACGTCCTGTCGCTGAACAAGACGATCCATGAACCAAGGCATATCCTAACAAAGCACGAATCCGAGTTCCAGCCAATTCTGTCCGAGAAAACACTGATTTCCATTACAGTGGCAACCAGAACTTCCACCTGCCGTGGACCTTCGATTCATCGATATGGCGGTCATTACGGCGATACACCTTTTTCCCCTATCAAAATGCGATGGCAAACGAACCATGCGTCTACTCTCTTTTTTCGGCTAATTCGCCATCGCGCTTTTCTCAAACCGCGTGTATCTGCTCGCGGTTGGAACGGCCGGATCCGTGGTCCTGCGCCGGACGAGCAGGACCCGCTCGACCATGCGACCGATAAGATCCGCACGGCTCGTGCTATGGCTCCTTATGCTCCAGGAGCCGCCCCTCCAATATGGACCGTGCCAGACCCTCCCCCACGATCCGGCACCCTAACGGCGTAAAATGCCCGTGTTCCTTTTCCCAAAAGAGCTTCTGACCGGCATACGGCTTGAAATCCGCCATGGGATTGTAGATCGGAAACTCCGCCTTCTCACGGAGCTGATCGAAGGGAAACGTCGAGCAGAACTCGGTTCGAGACTGTCGCAAGGGAATGTCCAGGATCAAAAAGCCGGCCCCATGCTGCCGACACTGCTCTTGGATCTCCCGCAACAGGGCAATCGACAGTTTTGCAGGATAGGGGTCACGCGGAGCCTCTTTCCCATCCGATGGGGGCGCCTCATGACGCACCTCCTTCAGGCGGAGCATCGCCGGGAGAACCTGAAGTTTTACCAGATGAGCGGCTTCTTCCCGGAGGCAGCAGTACAGGTGAGAATGAACGGCCAGCCAGCGACTGGCGGCAAGCTGGAAGAACAATTCCCGCGTTTTCACCGCCGGCAGATATTCCCGGCTCGCCCGGACCAGTTGCCCGTCCTGCAGGGCGTACAGGTTCGATCTCACATTATCTTCCGGGTCCGTGATGTTCCACGCCACAATCACTAAGTCCGGCTGGTATCGGAAACCTTCTTCCCGGAGAGCGACCAGTTCCTCGGCCGTGCCGAACCCGGAGACCGAAAGATTTACCGGCTCACATTTCACCCCGGCGGCTCCGAGAGCCTCCACGCAGCGGCTCAGAAACGTATCCTCCAGGCTCACACCATAGCCCATCCCGAACGAATCCCCCAATAACAAGATTCGCTTGATGCCCGGCGGTTTCTCGTACGGTATCTCGGAATCGGCACGGAGCCCTTTCGCGTTCGTGCGGATGTTGATGCGATACTCAGGCGCCTTATGCCAGTAATTCCCGTTGGGCGTGTTTCCTCGGACACCATACTCCGTCGCACAGACATAGCGCGGAAGCATCGGCTGCGGGGCAAAGATCCGCATGAAGACTTCGCCCATGGCCAGACCATATATGAGTGCCACCAGGACTTTACCACCCCATACCAGATTCGACGTTTTCAGGATCATAGCTTCCGCCGGGAGAAATGTCAGAATGCGAAGTAGATGAACTCTTTCCCGCCGAGGGCCGCCAGGGCCAGCAGGGACATGAGCACGAAAATCCAGACGTTCAGCCGGGCAAACCAAGGCCAACTCGCAAACGACCACTGAGCCCCCTTCCACGCCAGGAAGAGCTCAAACGGCACGAAGAACCAGCCATAGAAGACCAGCCGCCACAGGGCTTCCGCCGCGCCCGACGACCAATGCGGATGCAGGATAATCGAGTGCAGGAATATGCTGACGGTGGCGAGGTTCTGCGCCCGGAACAGGAGCCAGCCCAGGCACACGAGGTGGAACATGATCAGAATCTGCACGACGGTGACCGCCGGCTTGAGCCACGTGCTTCGCTCCTGCCGTCCGGCGGCCTCGTTCACGGCCGCAAACGACTGGCCGGGCTGAGGGGCCACGAACGCGCTGGCTCCGAAAGGTCGCCCATAACCGACCGCCCTCCAGGCGACCGCCCATTTCTCTTTCCATCCTGCCAGGACTCTGTAAAGGACCAGGATGAAGCCGTGGAACGCGCCCCACAGAACGAACGTCCAGGCCGCACCGTGCCACAGCCCGCCGAGCAGCATGGTCAGCATCAGGTTCCGGTACGTCTGTAGTGTGCCGTGCCGGTTGCCGCCCAGCGGAATATACAGGTAATCGCGCAGCCACGACGACAGACTGATGTGCCAGCGCCGCCAGAAGTCGGACGGATCTTTCGCCAGATACGGCAGATTGAAGTTCAGCATGATATCAAAACCTAGAAGGCGAGCGACGCCACGGGCAATATCCGTATAGCCGGAAAAATCACAGTAAATCTGGAGGGCAAAAGCGTACACGACGATCAGCAGGCGGATTCCGTCCTCCGGCACCGGCGTGGCCGCACCGGCCGCGGCAAAGGGCGTAAACGCCGCATTCACGAGGCGCATCATGTTGTCCGCCACGACCATTTTCTTATACAGGCCCCACACGACCAGCCATATTCCTTCCCGCCAATCGACCAGGCCGAAGCGGCGCTGTTTCTGGAGCTGCGGAAGCAGATGGCTGCCTCGCTCGATGGGACCGGCCAGGAGCAGCGGGAAGAAAGAGACGTAGGTCGCCATCTCCAGCAGCGAATCCGTTGCCTCGCACTTGCGGCGGTATACGTCTACCGTGTAACTGAGCGTCTGGAACGTGTAGAAGGAGATCCCCACGGGCAGGATGATTCGCAGAAGCGACCCGCTCGGAGCCGCGTCGAACAGGGCCTGGGCCAAGGTCCGGAACGTATCCACAAAGAAGTTGAAGTACTTGAAGAAGCCCAGGATCGTCAGATAAGCCACCACACCGGCTATCAGAAAGAGCCGTTCCCGACGCTCAGGCTTCAAACGCAGGGCCAGCGGGTAGAGTACGTTCAGGCCTATGGTTGCCAGGGCCACGCCGAGAATCACCCACCAGTAGATGGCTTTTCCGACGAACAAATGGCTCCAGTCCACCACCACCATCGGGACAGCGACATCGATGGCACGCAGATTGACTCCCAGGAAGAGCACCGTCAATGCGATCAGGAAAATCGAGGCCCGGATCCGCTGGGCCAGAGACATCCGTCCCTTCTGTATGGACAGCGCGCAGCAGTAGGCCACGACCGTTGTCATGACAATCAGGACCAGGAACCGAACGTCCCACCAGCCATAGAAGAAGTAGCTCGCCGCCAATAAAAGCAGATTCTGGGCGCGCGGGGACCGGCGGAAAAGCCAGTATAAAACAAAGACAATGCCAAAAAAGACGCCAAACGCTACACTGTTAAAAAGCATACTTCTCCCGGGAGATGGTACGGTCCTGCAGTAATTGCTCCAGGACGGGCACGAGACCACGGTTTAGCGCCTCATACGCCGACGGCGTCAGATGGAGAGTATCCTTCGCATACTCCCGCCGGAGATGCCCATCCTGCTTGAGGATCGGATCGCAATCAAGCACACTCACGCAGGGACCTGCCAACTCAAGCAGTTGCCTGTTCGTCTCCTCGACGCAGGCGCTGATATCCCCCCAGCCTATGGATCTGCGAAGCAGACCCGCGGGTCCGGGTGGGAATATCGTCAGCAGCACGACCTGGATGCCCTCGCGGGTCATGCGGTTCACGAGTTCCTGGATATTCCGTTGGCAGGAGTCGACAATCACTTGCCTCCGTTCGGGAAAAAGGCCGGTCAGCTTCAGGTCATTGACCCCGATTTGTATGACCACCACGCACGGGCGAACGGAAAGAACATCCCTCTGCAAGCGCAGCAACGTGAGAGCCGTGGTCTGCCCCCCTACGCCACGATTCACAATACGGCAGCCGCCGACGATAGGCAAAGGCGACCACTGGGCGATCCGGGAATCTCCGAGCATGACCACGAGAGGCTCGCCGCGACAATCGTCCGGCGGTGCCTGCTCCACCTGAGAGACGCCGAACACCATTGGGTCCAGGCAGACGCTTTGGAGCATTCGGTAACTGCGGAAGTACTTTGCCGACAGAACGATGTTCAGCAGCACGGAAACGACCAGCGCCGCCAGGACCAGCGGCAGGATGACTTTACGAGCGGTCACGGCCTCCACCTTTCGCTGCCAGTTTGTCCAGATACTCTGCAATGTACCGGGCGACGGCGTCGGGACAGGCCTGACGCGGACACGGCACAAAGGTCTTGAGAAGCTTGATCTTGCCCGCGATCTCCGCCGGCTCGTACGCCGCAAGCACGTGACCCAATTGCTCGAACTTCCGAGCGATAGCCACCTGGTGGTCGTTCACAACCTCGCCAAACCTCTTTTTTCTCGGCAGAACCAGAAGCGGCTTGTTCATCTCCAGCGCCATGCAGATTGTGCCCATCCCCGCGTGCCCAATGATGCCCGAGGCCCGGCGAAAGCTCTCATCGAACTGATGCTTGTCCAGCGAGGCAACCGCCTGAAAGTTCCGCGGCTTGTACACACTATCGCCGATCTGCGCGAAGATCTCTTCGGCGAAGCCGTTGCGATCCAGCGCCTCATCGACGGCTCGGACCAGCCGGTCGAAAGGAAACTGGGTTCCCACCGTCAGAAAAATCATATGATGTTCCCTGCATACCGGGTGCCGGCATACTTGTGCATCAACTCGGGCCACTGCACCAGGCACAGGTCGGCGATCGGCCTGACCATTCGACCCGACAACGACATCCGCTCAACGTTGGTGATGCTGTCCACCCAGACCACGCGAGCGCCGAACAGCTTGCCGAGAAAGCAACAGATGCAGCCGGCTGCCGCCCCGGTGCTCAGCACCACATCCGGCCGTTCCCGATAGATCGTCTTGAAGCATCGCGCGAGCACCTTGACCACTTGCAGAGGATGCTCTCGGTTGCACTCCCCCACCACGTACACCGTCCCCAACCGCTTCAGGCCTTCCCGCACCGCCTCCGATGTCGTGACGACAAACGTCTGATGTCCCTCGATGTGAGGCACGACCTTCAGGAGCTGACTCAAATGCCCCCCCGCCGAAGCGACCAGACACATGCGCAGTTTTCTTCGTTCGCCCATTCGCTAATCGTCCTGCCCCTGCGTTTCGCGTCCGAACAGTTCCTGAAGCACGGTTTCGGCGCGGTTCTCCCATGTGTACGGGGCCACTCTTTCTCTCCGAGCGGCAATCCTCTGCGGGCCGTTTTCCGCCAAAGCCTGTCTGATCCGCGCCGCGAAATCTTCCGGCGTCTGAGCCGTGTAGACCAGGTCATGGTAATTCCGAAGCTCGGCAAAAGGCGTGCTGACGACGGGTTTGCCCAAAGCCAGGTACTCCTTCAGCTTGATGGGGTTGCATCGCTGAATCCATGCCGTCTGGTTCCACGGCATGATCGCCACGTCAAATTGCCTCCCATAACGTGGAATCTGCTCATAATCCTTCTGCCCGAGCATCCGCACGTTTCTTTTACTCGCAAAAACAGGGAGTTCGGAATATACTCTCCCCACAAAGACAAACGACATGTCGGGCAGCAGGTCGGTGAGTCGATCAATCAGATGGTAGTCCACCGTGTGACCGTCCAGCGAGCCAAAGTAACCCACGATGGGATGTTTTGTTTCTCTCAAATCAGAGGGACAGTCGTCATCGGTTGCTGAGGCAAACACGTCGTAATCGACGCCGTGATCGAGGAAGAATGCTCGCCTGCACTCCCCCGCTTCCACATTGTACAATTCCCGGCTCACAAACACGGTCAGATCGGCATGGGTCTTCAGCCTGCGATCGTAATCTCTTACGATATCCGTATCCACGTTCGGGAAAAGCTCATAGGAGTCCGTCTTCAGATAGACCAGTTTCGAGCGCCGCAGGCCCAACGCCACGTCACAAGCGGCCGGACAGACGACCCAGACAACAGGATTCCGCAGCCGCAGCAGCATTTCCGCGCTGCGCACCTGTACCCTCAATGCCGCCGTGTTCAGCGCGCGGGACCAGTCTCGATGATGAAGAGGCAGCGAGATGGGACTGTACACCCAGAAGTTGTCCGCCACCTTCTTGAGCCCGCGGAGGATACTCTTGCTCTTTCGCATCAGTTTCTGTACGAACCGGCGGCCTTGGCTCAGCTTCGGACGCTGCATGACGATCGAGTTGACGTATAATACGCGACCCGTCCGCGCATATTTCCTCATCAATTGGATGTCGACATGGCCGCGGTTGTGGTACCACCAGTCCTGCCCGCCGAAACATAACGTCTGCATCGTTTCCTGTTTTGCCATAGGTATAGGGAAGGAAGAGTGAGCCGGTGGACGAGTCAGCGACCGGCCGAGGCCCCGATTTTGGACACGACAGGCCTGATTTTTCCGCTCGGGGTTCTCTCGACCGCATCGACTTGCCGGAATTCCACACGCAATTCAGTGGGCAAATGCACTTTGATCAGGTTCTCGAACGCGAACAAATTCTCGCTGGAAAACCGCTGGGTGGGCACGTAGTCAATCCGGACATGATCCGGAGCGTCCTGAATGATCTGGCTCTCCAGAATGTTGCCCGTCCCGTATAGCAGATGCGTCAGAATGGCCGCGCCAAATTGTCGGCCGGAGACCGTCACAATGCTGTCGCCCTGCCGACCGGCAATCCGCTCGACCACAGGGAACGCTCGACCACAGGAACATTGCCGATCCGCCTTGATCACCACATCCGTAAGGTCGTAGCGGACGAAAGGCATAGCCAGGTTCCAGAAGCCGGTAGAGACAACCTTGCACCGGTTTGGCTCCTTGTCCTCGATGGGGATCAGTTCCGTCAAACCGTATTCCGGCACGATGTGATAGCTTCCGGCCGCGCACGTGTGTATATAGCAGACGCGCTCGGCGCTGCCGTAGAAGTCGAAGACCCTGCACTCGAACGCCTTTTCGATGGTCTGGCGCATGGAATCCGTCAGGACTTCCGAAGACGTCAACGCGGCCGACAGAGGCAGTCGGAACCCCATATCCTGACAGACCTGAGCCAGCAGGTAAACGGCGGACGGGTAGCCCGCGACGGCCTTGACCCGGTACTCCTTCATGACCTTCGCATATTGCTCGGCGGTCTGACGAGACAGGTGATAAGTGGACAGTATCAACTCTTTCATGAACGGATCATACGCGTACAGATGATCCGTCTGGTCCGGTTTGGCGACCAGCCGGCCGGTAAGAAACGCGCACCGGTCGCCCATACGGATACCGGCCCAGTCATACTGCCGGCGGACAAAGGCGTGCTCGTTCGAGATGGAGAATAAATCGCGCACCAGAACCAGTGGCGTTCCGGTTGTGCCTCCAGTATGAGCCGTTCGCCGCACCCAGCGCGGATACCTGGAAGAGATCATATCACCACCGGCATCGAGTACCTGCTCCTTTGTCAATATCGGCAGAGCCTTCACATCTTCCAGGCGCCTGACGCTATCGGGTCTGACACCTGCGTCGTCCATCCGGCGTCGGTAGAAAGGCACCATTGCATAACAGTGACGGAGCAGTCTCTGGAGCAAACGAAGCTGCAGTCTGTCCAGGGCCTCTGCATCGAGCCATTGGGTGCGGGCCAACTGTCTGCGGCGAATCCAGAACGGTCCGGCAGAACGCCTGACCAGCATGGAGAACAAGCCATTCGCAGCCACTTTGAGATTCATTGACCTACGCCCCCATCATCACTGGCTGAAGACCACTCTGCGAAGACCCTGCCAATAGGCCCGCATTCGGATCGATGCCTGCTGCCTTCTCTCCGGCATCAGCAGGCGGATGACCGCCCAGACCGGAAGCCGCAAGGCAAAAAACAAAACGGTATTAAAGCAGACAACGGCCCACGCCACGGGCCCCTGGTTCTTTCTGACGAATTTGAGAATGCTGAGCCGCAGTTGCACAAGCATTTCCGCGGATCGCTTTGCCGTGCTCTGCCCCCCGAGATGGACAATCTCCGCAACCGGCGCGAACAGCACCTGCCAGCCCGCCTTCCTGAACCGGTAGCACCAGTCTGTCTCTTCCGCGTACATGAAGAACCGCTCATCCATCCATCCGACCTCGTCGAGCGCTTCCCTTCGAACGAGCATGAAGCAGCCCGTGACGACCTCGACCTCCCGGACATCACCCCGATCCCACCAGGTCATCACCTCTCGACTGAAGAATCGGCTGTGCGGGAACAGCTTGTTCAAGTAAAGCGCCGATAGAAGCGAATTGAGTGCCGATGGGAACATGAAGCAGGTCGGCTGGAGCGTCCCATCCGGGTTGCGGACCCGGCAGCCGAGGACGCCGGCCTGGGGGTGGGCATCTGCGAAGTCGACCATCTTCTCGATGGCGCGATCCAAAATGAGCGTATCCGAGTTCAATACGAGGACGTACCGGCCTCGCGAGACCTTCATGCCCTGATTATTCGCTGCGGCGTATCCGGCATTTGTCCGATTCACCTGTAGAATCGCTTGCGGAAAGTCCTGCCGAACCATCTCGGCAGAACCATCTATCGAGGCATTGTCCACCACGATTACCTCGAACTCGATGCCCCTGGTCTGCTCATAGATCGTCCGAAGACAGTGGCGGAGAATATCCCGCGTATTCCAGTTGACAATTACGATCGTCACGTCCACGCGCATGACTCCCTGATGCGTCGAGCGCCCGCCTTACTTCGGATCGATGGTCGCATATTGACGGATTCGTTCACGTACGGCGTCAACGGATCGTCCCAGAGCAAAGATCTGTCCCCACACCTCCAGTAAAAAGACCTGGGCGAGCCAGGGCCTGTCACCAATGGCGTATAAGTGGTCGAAAGCCCGACGGTTCAGACCGTAGTATTCTGTCATGAAACCCTGATCAAAAAAACGCCTGTCGGCATGTAACCGCAGATGTGCCGAACTCTGTAAGCCGAACTTCCTGCGCTGCGCAAGATTCGGCGGCAGATAGCGACCGGCTACGGCACGCACAGCCCACTTGTCGATGATCATGGGGTGGCGCCAATCTCGGAAGCCGAATGATTTACGGATCTTGTATCGTCCCGGCAGATTCACGGCCGTCCTGGCTATCGTGTGGCCCAGGAAGGGGAAGCGTGACTCGAGCCCCCACGCCATGGCCAGCCGGTCGTTGCGGTGCAACAGGGTCCGCACATTGCCAATCACCATATCGATACTGCAAACATGCCAATCGAGCTCCGTCTTGTTCCGGACGAAATGGAACGCTTCCGCGGCGCTGCCACGCCTTTCCTCGAGCTCGTAACGAAACATCAGGTTGCGAAGCAGAGAGGCGGGCTCCGTCTCCTTAGATGGCCACAAGAACCGGCCGAACTTGGGAATACCCTGGAAGCCTTTCTGAAGAAACCCGACCATGCGATTGTAGGCGTGCAGATAAGGACGCAGCGCGTACTTCGGGTATCCGAGAAAATACTCGTCGCTGCCCTCACCGGTCAGAACGACCTTAATGCCTTCTGTGCCCGCCAGCCTGCTCACCATGAAGAAGGGCACATACGATCCACCGAGATAGGTTAAGGGCAGCTCATTATAATAAGTCACGATCGGAATATAGTTCAGTATGTCTTCATCGGTAACTCGAACGGCGTGCAGCTCTACGCCAAGCACTTTGGCGAGCTGCTCGGCCGCGGGCGTTTCGATTTCGCTGAGCACACTTGCATGATAGAGTTTCAAGTTCGGGTAATACTTGGCGGCAATAGCAGAGACAATGCTGGAGTCAACGCCCCCGCTGGCAAGCGTGGCGACCGGGGCATCGCTGAGCAAGTGAAACTTCACGCTTTCTTCCAGATCATGCGCGACGCGGTCAACAACCGCCTTTTCACTCAACCCGCACAGCTCGCGGTGAGTGCTCTCATCGGCAAAATCGGCTATCGAGCAGAAGGTGCCCCTGTCGGTCCGCCCATCCGCTCGAAAAACCAGCCATTCGCCGGCACCGACGTGGTAGATATGGCGGAATACGGTTGGATCGCCCCAGGTGCATCCGAGACCCAGAAGGGTGGCATTCAGGGTAATCAGGTCCGGCTCCGCGTGACCATCGAAAAGGGCCTTCATCTCCGAGGCAAACCGCACCTCCCCATTGGATCCGCGCGTGTAGACGAGCGGCTTGATCCCGTATCGATCTCTGGCAAGCGCCAACGTCCGTTCCTCCACATCCCAGAGGGCAAAGGCAAACATGCCTTCAGCCTTCTTGAGCGCGGCCTCCAGGCCAAAGGTTGCCAGATACTCCAAGAGCACTTCCGTATCACCCGTCGAATTCACGGACACGTTTTCTTTCCGGAGGTCGTCTTTCATCTCGACGATGTTATAGATCTCGCCGTTATACACAAACACATATCGGCCGTTATGTGAGACCATCGGCTGGGCCGCGAGGTCTGAGAGATCCTGGATGGCAAGTCTGACGTGACCCAAGCCAATTCCATCGGCGATGTGGAAGCCTATTCCATCGGGACCACGATAGGCGATCCGGCTGAGCATGGCCTCCACCTCAGTCTTCGCGACCTGGGATCTGTCCGGTCGAAAGATTCCAACGATGCCACACATTCAACTATTCTCCATCGGTCTCGTTTCGTGCGGACTCATGTTTCACCCGCCATCGAGCTGGCGAACCCGGCAGCCTGATACGCCTGTCCATGGGTGAGCGTCCGCGAAATCTACTATCGTGCTGAGGGCACAATCGGCATCCTTGCTTGCCGGGCCTGTGCCAGCAACGTCCTGACGGCCAGCACAACCACATCGTCCACCTCAGTATGCGACCGATCAAAATCGTGTGCAAGAACTACGGCTCCATCGGTGGGCAGAGTGAGAGTCTCCATCGGTCGCGGGCCCCGTTTGGCGGGAGCCCATGTGTCGCCTATATCAAATGTCCAATACACAATGGGCACCCGGTGCGTCCACAGATACAGCAGACCCGCCAGGTTCAGCTTGCCGTATGGAGGCCGGAAAGGATAAACGCCCCCGCGCCGACCCAGCGCTTCATCAATCGCAGACCAGCCACGCTTGATATCCCGAACGGTGCGGACCGGGCCCGCTTTCCAATAATTGATGTGGCCGAAACCGTGGGCGCCGATCACATGTCCCTCGGAAACGATGCGACGGGCCAGGTCTTCGCGATTCGGGATATTGCGACCGAGCAGGAAGAATATGGCCTTGCTTCCATCCTCCCGCAGGACGTCAAGAATGCGCGGCGTCAGTCGATCTCCCGGTCCGTCGTCAAATGTCAGAACCAGTTGTCTGCGCCGGCCGACTTCCCGCGTCAGCCTCCGCCGCAGATACAGAGTATAGGCGAGAGGAACGCCGTAATACAGGAAAGCCGACACAGCGATAAGCAGTAGAGCGATCTTCAGCATGAATCTTACGATCACCTGATCCGAAGGCGCGGGGCACCGGCCCGATCACGGGGCTACCGCCGCACCTCGGGGGGTCAGAATCTGCCCGGGTATCATGTGAGAGCGTCGGACCGCGACGGGCACGACGGGCCGGGCATTCCACTCGTAGATAAGACCGGCCATCGCGAAGGTCAGATACAGCAACATCAGTATCTGACCGAAATATCCGACTCCCAGGAACATCACGCAGTGCGTGAGAACGGAAGTGCAGATCCCCCACGACAGCCACTTCTGGTCATCCGGTATGTTCTTGAGGCTGAATCGAGCGGTGGTGCGAATGGCGATGACGAGCAGGGCGACGAACAGGACGAGAGTCGGGAATCCGCCCCGCACACCTTCCAGTATGTACTCATTGGTAACGTCGAACAAATAATAACCCCAGTTGGCCGTGCTCAGTGTCCCCAACAGGGCCCACTCCCAAAAATGCCGGACGGCCCCATCGATCAGGATATACCTATGGTAGCCTGTCGAGCCTGAGATAATGGTCACTCGCGCCAGCAAGGACCACACCGGGGATTTCATGACAACGTGGAGAGCCATCAGAGTGCCGAAGAACCCGATTGTCATGTACCGGCCGTACTGCCGATACCTGTATATGGCCATGAAGAACAGAGCGACCAGAAGTCCTCCGACCGGTGTGCTCGAATGACTCGCCATGACCAGGAAAACCACTGCCGCTACAGCCGCCCAGCAAAGCGTCTTGCCATGGCTCTTCACAGCGACACCGATAAAGAAGGGTGCCAGACACGCCCAGAAAGCACCCCCGATAATAGCATGAGGAAAGGAGGCTTGGCACCGATAGGCGCCTTCCCGAATGGGTGTACCGACGCGGCCGAGGACAACAAAGGGGTTATTGCCGGTGGACCACTCCACCGCCACAAATGGAACAATGATCAGGGCAGACAAGGCAAAGAGCTTGACCACCGTCCGGAGATCGTCCCACGTGCGCAGGTTCTGCCTGGCTATCCAATACATGCCCAGGATCTCCAGCAACTGCCCGGATCGAAAGATCACGGCCTGGAAGTCGCCATGCAGAAGAACGTAGGCGCAGGATTCGTACACCGCCCACGCCAGAAGCAGCTTGTCGAAGCGATTCCATGGAATGCGGCGGGCCTCGCTCCACATAAAGATCCGCACGATTCCGGCGACGACCAGAATGCGCACTACGTAGAAGTGAAGGCCGAAGACATACGCGTGCTGCTCCGCCGGCACGAAACAGGCCGCCGCGACAAAGGGAGCCAGCAAATACCGGCGCGGCAGTACGAAGATCAAGATCACCAGAGCAATTGTGATCAGTATGGTCGGAGTCGTTATCATGTATCACGCCCTGCTATTCAATCGGCTAATACCTGAGCGGTTTGTTCCATCTTCGTGCCCATATCCGGCGGGCCATACCCAATGTCGAGCGCAGTTTATCGAAGACCGGCAAAGATCGCCAGTTCGCCAACAGCGGAAACCCCTGGTAACGCGGAACGGGCACGCCAAACAATTGCAACGCCAGAAGGCGTCCCCACAATTGGCGTCTCCTCTGCAGCAGCGAGCGCTGGGACCTGGGCAGCGTATCCGGCTCCACCGGCTGCAACCGGACATAGCCCGCTTGCATCGCCTCGTGCAGGATCTGCCTGCCGATGCCGGTCCTGACCAGCACGAGCGAGCGTCCCGGGTCTTCAGGCTCAATCCGTCTATACCACGGATCGCCACAGGAGATATCGGCAGATTCGCCCGTCGAGTCCGGGCACAGGCGACACCGAAACTGCGTATGTTTGCTCAGGATCGTGCCCCAGGACTCCTCGTAACTCAGGGAACGTTCGCCTGGCCCGCCGCTTTTCGTCCCAACCACGGTACGACCCGGCCACCCGCAGCCACGGTAGCGAAGCTGGGTGACCTGGTCGGGTGGGATGGCCAATTTTTCGAGGATCCTCCGGGTTCCCCGCGTGCTGGGCGTGCCGGCACAGAAAATCGAGATGGCGACACCAATCTGGGCCTGCGATTCGCTGTTCAGGGCCTGCCATTTTCGGACGGCGGCGACATCACACGGCTTGCCGACGAAGACGCCGGGTGAGCTCTGCGTGTCCAGCAGCCGCAGCCCGGAGCACGGAGCCGCCGGCGCATATCGTGAGCCGGTTCGCGCCAGCAGCTCGGCACGCTCATGACTGATTACCGCCACGTTTGCCAGGGGATTGGCCTCGCTGGGTCCGATATGCAGCACGCCGGATAGCCCGCCCCTCTCCAGGCAAAAGAGCGCCAGGGCCGTCGCCACTCCACCCGACGAACCACAGAAGCGAACCTCCGGGTCGGCGGCATAGCCCTCCCAGATCTCCAATACGGCTCCCCATTCCGGACGAAGCTCCCCTATCACCCCGTTGCTCTCAAAGTGACCATCTATTTCTATGCCCGGGCAAACCTTCATACATGCGCCGCAGTGCGCGCACCTGTCAGGGTGGACCATCGGGCGTAGTCCATCATCCTCGACATCCACGAGAGTCAGAGCGCCCTCAGGGCAGACCGAGAGGCAGGCCCCGCATCCGAGGCAGAGCCGCCAGGAAACCACGTCTTGCACGTTCTTCAGCGCTTTACCCATGATCCACGTTCTCAAGCAGCGTCAGCACCTGCTGTTTGACCACTGGAACGGTCTGTCGAAGGCGCTCGGCGGTTGCCTGACGCGATGCAAATGCTTTCTCCACAGCGGCGAGACCCTGGTCCGCATCGATGTCCCGCATCTCCACCGCCAAGTCACCAACGCCGACCGACTCGAAGACCCCCCGGAATTTCTTGCTGTACGCCAAGCCGACCGCCGGAATACCCTGCGAAAGGGCCGCAATACAGGCATGCATGCGCGTTCCGATAAAGAAGTCGCACATCCCGATGATGTGCTTGATCTCACAATGGTTGTAGCGCCCCCGCGCCACGAAGAGTCTCCCGGGATATTTTTTCGAGAGGCGTTCGTAGATATCCAGGCATGCGTTAAGGTCGTTCTCGATGTTTGCCCCGAAGCCTCCCGTTGGGATGACATGCGGGACCAGGAGGATCAGAGTGTTTCTCTTGTTCAACAGCAGGTTCACAATGCCATCGGTCAGTGTTCTGTAATCCACTTTCAGCCCGAACTCATTGCGGCCGGTATAGCCGCCATAGTAAATCAAGCCGCTGACGTTGAGACCTATGAGAACGGATGCCTCGGATCGAGCATGATCCAATCCATCGATGTCGAGGACCGGTGGTTTCCGCGCGTCCAGCACGAAGGCGACGTCGGGGGCAAAAAGCACCCTGCCGTCGGCCCCGGCTTTGCCCAGGAGCCCGTTGAGGTACTCCAGTCCTGCCGCATCTCTGGTATAGATTCTCTTCGACCGCTTCAGAATATACCGAGCCATGTGCCGGCACACGGTCGTGTGGAAGGGACCATAGGTCTGCGGCATCATCACCAGGTCTTTGCCATACAACAGCACCAGCCATTTGCGCAGGAAGCCCAGCACAAATCGGCGCAGCCCGTAAATATCACTGAAACTGTCGCCGCCCGTGATATCGACAACCAGATGGGCCTGGTACAACGCACGACAATCGGCGTTGCACGCGAACAGCCTGCTGCGAGCGCCGGACCAGGGCAGCAACTTGGCCAGCACGCCATAGACCGTAAACCAGAAGAAGTGGTACGGAAGAGTGAGTCTCCTGGAGAAGCGAATGGGCACACTGCGAATCCGGACCTCCCGGTCCCCCATGGGCAGGGAGAACTGCTGCGGGTCATACCCGTTTCCGAGCAGCGTGATTTCCGCTTCCGGCCACTGGTGCAGCAGAATCTTGATCGTCGATTCCGCCAGCGCGTTGACTCCCAGATTGCCGGTATCGAAGGAGGCACCGAGAAGAACGACATTCAACGGCCTTCGTTCGCCGGGCAACACGTGATTCTCTTCCTGCCGCCGGGGTCGATTCTCACTCATAGCCCAGTTCCTGTGCCATCCGCGCCGGCGATGCACATCTCTGCGTGGTGGGCGACTCTCGGAGGGTCCAAATCCTGCTACGGACTTCCCAACAGAACAACGCCCATCCGAATCGCATTATGGGTACGATCGTGGTATGGATTGGCAGTTTGGCGCGCCACTTCCTCTGCATGTAACGGTACGCCCGCCGATAGGAGTCGTCTAAGTGGATGACCGGCAAACTGTTGTGCACCACGGGACCGTCAAACACGTAAGCCCCGAGGCCCGCAGCAATCGCCGATTGAACGATGTCGGTCCCGTACAGGTGAAAACCAGGCAGGTCGTCATCGAACCGTAACCCGGGCGTTCGGTGCAAAACGATCACGAGCTCATCAATTGACTGCACGGGCGTTGGGGTTGTGACCTCGGCGTTAATCTTCATCTGCTGCCCATTGCTCCAGCTTCTTCCCACGAGGACGCCATGTCGATCCACTCCGACAATCCCCAAAACGGCCCACTTCTCTCGTCGGGTTTCCAGAACCTCGACCGCTGCCTGCAGTCTGCCGAACCAGCCCTTGGGCAGATAGACGTCTTGATGGGCGAAAACGATCATCTCTACCGCACTGGTGTCCAGCGTATGGTTATATGCCCGTCCGGCTGAGGAATAGCCTCGCTCGGCAATAAGAGGGATTTTCTCCTCCCGGAAAACCGGGGAGGCGCCCAGATTATGGCAAAGAACGTCATCGTTATTGACTGCCGCCGCGACCGCGATGGACCGGTGGCCCCGGATATCGCCGGATGCTGACAGGCTTTCGTGGGAAGTGGTTACATCGCTCATGCACACCCCGGTAGATGCGTTGTCCTGACAAATTTGAACGTCAGAAATCAGACCTCCGGAACCCGCCCGCCCGGGATCGGCGATTCTCAATGATGGGAATCGCCCGGTGCCGGGCAAGTCGAACCAGGGCAAACTTGACAAACGACTTCACGGATGGATAGTCCCGAAACGATTGATCGATATTTGCCAGAGCCTGCCTCTCCTGCCGTTCCCGGAGTTGGGCCAGGCCGAGATCAAATCGGGCACCACTGAGCCCTTCCCTGAGCAGCCGCTTTTCCGATGCCGACAACCCGGCATCCGAGGCGAGCCTGTCGAAGATGTGCACGAGACATTCATGACTGTACACCGGACGGTCGTGGTGCTGCCGGGAGAGATTCACCTCGGGCGCCTCCTCCCGGCGAATCAGCCGCACCAGCATTTCACTGCTGACGCCCCAAGGGCCCCTCTGTGCGAGACGCAGAAAGAGGTCGAAATCTTCGTGGAGCGTGAGTCGCTCATCGAACATGCCGGCCTGGAACAGGGCCTCCCGCCTGCCGAAATAGCTCGAGCTGAAGCCGAACTGATACTTCATTTCATCTACGAGAGGCTTTTCCAGGATCGTGTATTCCCGATCTCGCCAGGGCACGCCCCGAAGCTCGAACAGGTTGAGCGGGTCTGTACCCGGCACATACAAGGCCAAGTTCGTGAAGTGGGCCACCAGGTCCGGTCGATCCGCAACAGCCTTCATGGCAACCGCAAGCCTGACGGGAAGCCATTCGTCGTCGGAATCGAGCAACGCGATCCATTCACCCCGCGCCTCTCGGATGCCGTAGTTCCGTGCGGCACTGATACCCGCGCGCTCTTGGTAGAGATACCGGATTTTGCCCTCATAGGCTTTGAGGACTCCCGCCGTATCGTCGGTCGAGCTGTCCACAACGATGATCTCATAATCGGCGTGCGTCTGCGACAGCACGCTGTCGATAGCCCGCGTCACGAAACGGGCACGGTTATAGGACGGAATGATCACACTGATCGCGGGGCCTTGCTTGCTCTGTCTGATTTGCGGCCCGATTGTGTCGAGCTGCGGTCCGCTCTTTCGCGCACGCTCACTGTAGCCAGTTGCACCCATGGATCTCGCCTCCACGTTGCCGCACGACTTGGTGTGGACTGTCAACTATGCCTATTCCCATGAATCTCATCCGACCTCACACTGTCCCTTTTCCCGGATTCGCCGCCCAGTCCCTTGTGCCACATCCCACGCTGCGCTCCACCGTTTCCCTGCGTGGGACCTGTCTTTCACCCGGAGACGCCAGTGCTCACTGCACGACGGTGGACTCGCGGTGTCCCGTGCAAATACATACAACGCTCACAGTGTCGAAGTGAGCTTGTGGTAGAGCACCGCATAAATCGGCCTGCAGAAAGGACTGGCGGCGAGCGCCTTACCGAGCGCGCAGATCGCATTCCTTGCGTCACCCAGCCGAAAGTAAGATTCCGCGATCCTTGCATACTGCGCCGCCAGAAAGCGACGGCCGCAGCGACGCCCATACCTCTCTATCAACCGTTGTCGCGCCTCAATGCCGGCCATTTTGTCTGAGCTGATTCCCTGGGTTTCATAAAAAGTCACCAGTTGCTCGGGAATTCGCCGGGCGTCATAGCAAAGGAGAAGACGAACGAAGAATTCGAGGTCGATGAAGCGCGGCAGGCTCTCATCGAAAAGCCCTATCGTGTCGAAACACTCTCTGCGGATGACCGTCGTCTGTTGCCCGATCCCCATGACCTGATACTCCAATCCTTCGCGGTCCGTCAGGCAGCCCCTCGTGACCGTCGGAGCAGGAAAGACTATCCTGGTTCCGTCCAGCAACACGCGCAGCATATCCGCGTAGACCATTCCCAGTGAGCGATCCCCTTGGCGAAACAGCTCCACTTGCCTTTCCAGTTTCCACGGCACCCACTCGTCATCGCTGTCCTGAAAGGCCACCAGATCGCCCGCGGCCGCTCGGACCCCCAGGTTCCGCGCCACACCCACTCCCCCATTGGTAGCGCACCTCATGTAGCGGAGACGCGGGTCACGTATGGACCTGAGGATGTCCTCTGTCCCGTCATTGGAACCATCATCAATCACCAGGAGCTCCAAGTTCCTGTAAGTCTGCGTCAGGACGCTTCGAACCGCACGCATGATCGTTGCCGATCGATTGTACGTAGGGAGGACAACACTCACCAGATGATTAGGAGTCACCATTCGCTTACTCCGGCTCAAATCAACCGAATGGCCTCCCTGCACAACTCGCACGTTCATCCCATGAAGAATAATCGCGGCACGCGCGACGGGTCTGCCCACGCGCACACACTCTGCGCATGGGCTCCGTCTCACGTGAGAATCTCGAATGCAGGCTGTTCCAGGCCGCCTATCCGCACGAGCAAGCTCGAGCACCGCGCACCCGCCGTTGATGCCGCCGGGTGTACGAACACAACGGACCGGCACAAGATACGAGGCCGCCTGTCCTGCGTGAACATCCGTCAGGTCCCGGCCGCACAAAGCCAACCACCGTGAGGAGCAGTCCCGGGACCAACAAGGTTCACCATCGCGAAACATGAGCGGTATTCTCTCCCTCGCGGCGTCGGTACGCGGCTGTGCCGCCAGAGACAAAATAAAGCCCAGGAGCATTGAATAGAACAGTATGCCTCTCACCAGGAACCTGCTCATGGCCAGTATTCTCTGTCGATCCACGCGGGCCTCCGTCCCGATCAGGCCTTCCTGAGAACAAAGAAGTGGTGGTAGGGCCACTCCCATGCCCGGTATTGCCTTACACATCGGAAACCCGCCTCGCCCATCCGCGCCGACACCAGGGACAGCGGATACCCGCGCTTGCCGATCTCCCAGTGGTGCTGTCCATCGTACTGGTGACGAGGTACCATCCAGAGCACGTCTTTGCCCAGCTTGAAACGCAGCTTAGGGAGCCTCACCTCGATGCGATAGTGCCGGGTCACATCCGGCAGGCTGACCACCGCAAACAACCGGGTGACCCTCCGCAGCTCGGACAGGGCTCGCACAAAGCTCTCGAACGGCAAGTGCTCCAATACCTGGCAACAAAGCGCGCCATCAAAAGCGTTGTCATCGAAAGGCAATTCCAGAACCGAGGCAACCACATCTGGCTTCAACTCTCTCTCGACGTCTAAGGTAGTCACCTTGATGCCGGCCTGTCTCAATATGTAGGTGACCACACCATTACCGATCCCAACCTCCAGCAGATCATGCGGTTGCTCGGAAATCACCTCCCCTATCTGGTACCCATAGGAGGCCATGCGCAGAGGTGTGCAATAACGCGCGGACGAATAATCCGGTTGATTCATTCGCTTGACAGGACGGTCCCCGATCCTGGAAGAACACCACCACCTGACTGGTTCGTGCCGGGGCGACCGAAGATCGCAGCGCCAGCGTGGAACGGATGCCACCGGCCGCACAGCCCGTGGAAAAGGACTGCCATAGAAGCCCGCACGCCCACCCAGCCGCGCATCCCGGGGCCACAACGGGAGATGATCGAGACAGCCCGTGCCGACATTCAGGCTACTCCCCTACTTCTTTTTAACCGTGGGGATCAGGTTCCGCTCGAAGGGGTCCACGAGCATCTTGACAAAGTGCCATACCAGGCTGTTCCCGGCGCCCCAGAATTGCAGCCACTCCCTCGGCGAGAGATGCTCCAGATATTCCCTCGCCTCGGCCGCCATTTCCGGGTCACGCTCGTAAAAGGCCAGCTTGAGCTTACGTTTCCACAAATCGGCTACATGCAGGGCTCGCTCGGCCTCGGGCAGATCATACTTCTCGACGAGCCACAGCATCTGTTCTTTGATCGCAATGCTGGTTCTCAAGATCTTGGTTTTGGAGCGGCTATGCGTGATCGACTCCACTCGTTCCCGATACGTCGCCAAAGACTCGGCGATGTAGCCGATCTCTCCCAGACGCGACATATGGGTCCACAGCGGGGTATCGGCACACGGTTGCAGGCCCCGTTCAAGGAGATCCGCGTTGGCCTCCCGCGCCTGCGCCAGGAGCGATCTTCTTCCCACCACCGTACACGTGAGAATGCCGCTGCTCGGTGTTCCACGCAGGATATACTTGGGGTCGCGTATCCCGGACGGGTCCAGGCCACATTTCTGATTCCAGTCTCTTGTGCGTTGGCCCGTGGACTCGTAGAGCACGTCATAGTCCGAACAGACTAATGCACAGGAGGGATGGCGCTCCAGATAGTCCACCTGCAATTGGAGCTTGTCGTCCCGATGCCAGTAGTCATCTCCCTCACAAAAGGCAACGTATTCCCCCGTGCAGGCCCTGAAGGTCCGACGACCGTTTTCGATCATGCCCACGTTACGGTCCGACGTGATGACCCGGACGATGTCGGGGTATCGACGTTGGTAGTCCCGGGCGATGGGCCGCGTGCGGTCCGTCGAACAGTCTTCCCCGATTACCAGCTCAAAAGGAAAGCTGGTCTTCTGCTGCAAGACTCCCTCGATGGCTTGAGCAATGTAGGCGTCGTGATTATACGTGATCATCTCGACGGAGAGCAAAGGTCGACTCATCGTGCGGAGCCTCTATAGGGCAAGGATGATCCTTAACGACCTGTCCTCTGGAACAGGCGCTTGCACGACCCGTGAAAACCGGGAGCGCACGTTCTGACCGTCACACACAACAGATGACGAAAGAACAACAGCGGGTCCAGATGAACCTCTCGGAGACATTCCAGCAGGCTCCGTCTCGCGTCGCCCAGCTTCCCCTCATCACAATACTGGTGAGCCAGAGCACAATAGTGGCTGCACAGCGAATGGTCAATCGTCCTGCGGTATTCTTTGGCCACTACGCAGCGGAACCGCCGGAGCACCTCGATGGCGATTCGGAGTTTCCGTGCCAGATCCCGGCCCGAATAGACACCGCCCCGGTGCTGCCGGTAGACCGCCATCGGCTCATCGATGTACCCGATATCGCCGTACTGGGCGTGCAGGACGTGATGGGGCCAGTCGCCGACCGGAAACACGAAGTACCAGCCGGGATGTTCGCGAAACAGTCCCTTGCGGTACATGGCCGCACAAGTGGGAACCAAGTCATACTCCAAAAGATCGTTCAGCGTATAGGTGTCCTTAATGTGGCGAGGTCGAAAGACCGTCGGTGGGCGGCTGCCGTCGTCCCAAACCATCCGGGCGCTGTGAAAACACATCGCATGGGCGGGATAACGATCCATCATCTCCACTTGCCGCTGCAGCTTGTACGGAGCGATCCAGTAGTCGTCGCCATCGAACGTGGCGATGTACTGCCCGCGACATTCTCGATAGGCGCGCACGAAGGTCCGGGCTGCGCCGATGTTCCTTCGATTCAGCAGCACGCGAATCCGATCCCGGTGCCGCTCCCAGTATCCGCGAATCACCTCCCGGGTGTTGTCCGTGGAACAGTCATCCGCAATCACCAGCTCGCAGGGGAAATTCGTCTCCTGCCTCAGGAATCCCTCGATCGCTTCTCCGATGAACCGCTCGTGGTTGAACGTAAGCATCAGGGCGCTGACTCTTACCATCTGTTCTCCCTCTCGCGAATTGCGAACGACACAGGGCCGGCCACCACTCAGGTGCTGAAGCCATCATCGCTCTCGCATGCCTCCATGCGCTGCCGGACTTCACCATGGTGCGTCACGACCAGCCGCAGAATATCGCATATGGCCGCAATCGCTTCCGGACCCACGCATGTACCTGTGGGCAGCGACAGAACACTCTGGGACAGGGTCTCCGTACAAGGCAGGAGTGAATGGTCCTGGTGATAGAGGGACCGGTAGGGCTCCATACGATGGCATCCCGGATAGAAATACCGCCGCGCGATGATATTCTCCGCGTGCAGAACTCTCACGAGATCATCCCGGGATACCCCCAGCTTTGCGCTGTCCAGTGTGACCACAACGTACTGATAGTTATTCTTCTCTGCCGGATCGTATGCCACCAGCTCGATGCCGGGAAGCCCGGCCAGTCCGTCCCGATACAGTTCATAGTTGCGTCGGTTGACGGCCACGATCTCCTCCAAACTCTCGACCGCCGTCAGCCCCATCGCGGCGGACAGCTCGGTCATCTTGCCGTTGGTACCGATGTAAACGACGTTGTCGTAGCCGGCGAAGCCGAAGTTTTTCATCAATCGAATCCGGGCCGCCAGGTCCGAATTGTTCGTCACGATGGCGCCGCCTTCAAACGTATTGATGAACTTGGTGGCATGAAAGCTGTAGACTTCGGCGTCGCCAAAGGAGCCGATCATCCGCCCGTGATGAGAACAGGCGAAAGCATGAGCCGCATCATAGAGCAGCCGGAGACGGTGCACGCGGGCGATGCGCTCCAGTCGCTCCGTGTCACACGGCCGCCCCCACACGTGTACGCCGACGATCCCGGTTGTATGCGGCGTAATCAAGGATTCGACCTGTTCCGGATCGATGTTGTGCGTCCGGGGATCGACGTCGCAGAACACCGGCCGAATGCCCTGCCATTGCAGTGCGTGCGCCGTCGCGATGAAGGTAAACGAGGGAAGGATGACCTCTCCCGTCAGTCCCAGGGCACGGACGACGATCTCCAGGGCCACGGTTCCATTACACACAGCGATACAATGCTTCACCCCGGCGATCTCGGCCACACGATGCTCGAATTCGCCCACGTATTTGCCGCCGTTGGTGAACCAGCGGCGGTCCAGAATATCATTGATTCGTTCCAACAGGCGATGGCGGTCACCCATGTTCGGCCGGCCCACGTGCAACTTCTCCGCAAAGGCCGGCCTGCCTCCAAAAATCGCTAAATCCCCGATCGTCTCATGCAACGCGCTCATCCAATCTCCGCATAATTCTCGCCGGCACACCGTAGGCAACCACATCGTCGGGCACATCACGAGTCACTACCGCCCCGGCTCCCACCAGGGAGCCTCTGCCTACCTGAACCGGATCAATTACGGTCGCCCCAATGCCGATCCATGAAGCACGGCCGATTCTGACCTCTCCTGCCAGGTTCACGCCCGAGCTGATATGAACGCCATCCTCAATCACGCAGGAATGGCTGATCGTGGCGCCATAGCCGATAATGCAGTTGGCTCCGATGCGCGTTTCGGGACCGATGGCACTCTGTGCCCGGACCACGGTGCCCGCACCGATGACCACATCGGACGCCACGCTGGCGGTCGGGTGAACGGCGCTGACGAGCTGGAATCCCCTTGCCTGAGCCAGCCCACCGAGACGCAGACGAGCCTGGTTATTCTGAAAAGCAAGGATCATGTGCCGGACACCGGCCGCGAGCAGCCTATCCAGTTCCTCGTCGCCGCCCAAGACCTTCGCCCCACCGAATTCCGTGTTCTTGCGCTGGGGCGCGAGATTATCCAAATACCCCACAACCTCGAATTCGCCGCGCAAACGGATGATGTCGGCGACGATCAGAGCCGGACCTGTTGCGCCCCAGATGACGAGCTTTTCTTTCACAGGATTTGCCGGCAGGACAAGCGCTCTTGGGTCCTCATGCCGGACCTGTCCCATGTCCCGTATTTCGCCCGGGGCCTTCACCTCGATTGTCTCCACACAACGACCATATCTGCCGTACCCCGGCTCGAGGTTCAAGAGCCGCCTCAGCTCCGGCGGCGTCATCAGCTTCCTTCCATTGGCTTGCGCAATCGTGTGGATGCGGCGCAGCAGATCCGCGTTGGTCGCAAGCCGGGTTCGTTCCCGATCGTAGTAGATGTTGTCTTCCAGGCCCACGCGGACGCCGCCGCCCATGGCAATCGCCACGGAATTCATGGCCAACTGAAAATCACCGATGCCAGCCAGCGACCAGTACGAATGGTCGGGCAGGTCACGGATCATCAGCCCGGCGTGCAGCAGATCGGCCTGGGCACAGGCGATGTTGCCCAGCAGCAGATTGAAATAGAACGGCGGGGCAATCAGCTCCTTCGCCTGCAGATAGCGGGCATAATTGATCATCCCGGCGTCAAACGCCTCCAGCTCGGGAACGATCCCCCGCTGCTTCGTCTCCTGGGCCAGCGCTTTGATGATTTCCGGGGAGTTTATGCTGGCGACCCGATTGAAATTCAGCGAGCTGAGGGTCAGACTGCCCATGTCCGGCTTCACGCTGCCGTCGAGGCGGAGAACGTCGGTCCGCTGTTCCAGTTCCTTGAAGTTCCGGCCGCTCAGAGACACACAGATGACCAAGTCCTTCGAAAACGACCGTATGCCGGCGATGAGTTGCTCGTAGAGCTCCGCTTCGTAGGCGGGCTCTCCCGTTGTCTCCTGCCGCGCGTGCAGGTGGACCATCGAGATCCCAATCTCGACCGCCTCGTGTACGTTCTCAATGATCTCTGTGACGGAAATCGGAACATGGGGCGTCATCTTCTTCGTCGGAATCATCCCCGTGGGCGCAAAATTGACAATCAAATCCATGGTGCCTCTCGTGTCGCATCACCGCCTGGCCCGATGGTCACGAGTTTTCCTCGTTCGCAGACCGGACTCGGCGACAGAACCATCCTCTGCAGGATGAGCCACCTACCTTACTATGTGTTTTTGGAGCACTTCCAGTATCTTACCGACGCTCATCATTTCGATGAGCTCATCATCTTCGAACCGAACGTCGAACTCTTCCTCCAGGGACAAAAGCAAGCTCATATGTTTCAAGGAATCCCACTCTTGCACGCCGTCCGGTGACGAGTGCTCACTGATCTGTTCCATCGGGACTCCCATGATCCGGCTGACGATCTGAAAGACCTTATCCTTCATCGTGGCAGCTCCTCCACGTCAGAACGAATCTCTTTGAAGTGGCCGGGGCCGGCGGGTATCCCGCACCGAAAATCATAGTGAAATCGTCGCTCATTCCCGTCTCGGCTCGCCGACACTTCGTTGAAACCGTGCATCAGATAAAACGATTCAACTTGAGCGCTCTTATTTGTTTTAATGTAGGTGCCTGCCACCATGCAACAGCCATGACTCTTGGCTTGCATAAGGATATGCCTGATTAATACGTCTTCGACCCCGCGACCCAGGGCACGACAGGACAACAGCAGGGTATCGATATCGGCCGTTTCCTGCTCATAACGCAGGATGCACACGCCCACAAGGCCCAGGTCTCCGAGCTTGTCGTCAAGAGTGACGACCAACACCTCCGCCGCACCACCTTCCACGAGTGCCCTGATACTCGTTTCGTTATAGCGCCTCGTGGTGAGGTTGAACTGGTTGGTCTTTTGGGTCAGTTGTGCAATGCGAGGAATCGTGAAGGACGTGGCGAAGCGAATCTCCAACACCATTTCCAGAGAACGGAGATAGCTCTCCAGGTCCGCCGCCTGTTCCTTCAGTTTCTTGCGTGTCGCTTCCGCCTGGTACATGGCGCCCCGCTCGCGGTCCTCGGCGGATAGGACCAGAGTATCGAATAAGCCGCAGGCAGCCAGTATTGTCCCGTTGTCGGCCGCCCTCGTCCTCGGCAGATGCATTACATGAACCTCCGGCAACGCCTGTCGGACAAAATCGGCCTCGAATTCATCATCATCGATGAACACGACGCTGTCCAACCCGATGTTCAGATCCCCGGCGATCCGCCGCAGATTCGTGGCTTTATCTTGCCAGTTGATTTGAGCCGTCGCGATATGATCCTTTCGCAACACCATATCCGGATGCTTCTCGAAGACTTCCCACACATCCGCCTCGTTATTCTTGCTGCAAAGAGCCAGAATCACGCCGCGATGGTACAGGTTCAGGATCTCCTGCTGGAACGCCCGATAGGACACCCCAGGGTAGGTCTTGGACAACTGGATTCCCAGCAGACCGTCCTCACCGACAATTCCGCCCCACAAGGTATTGTCGCAGTCCAGAGCGATGCATCTCTTGTTCTTGCCCTTGAGGGGGCGAAGGAACTTGAACTCCTCGCAGGCCATTTCCTGCATGGCGAATCGCGAATACGGTGCTTTGGCGGTATACCAGTGCCGGGCATCATAGAAATGCGTCCCGCCCACGCGTGCCACGCAGTGGTTCATATCGAGATAATAACAGTTCGGCACGGCGTGTAGCGCGTCGCGCAGAAACTCGTTCAGCGCGTCAATCACGTGGGACTGGCCGCTTTCGGTCTGCCCGTCCCAGACCCCCAGGCCGGGGTACAGCGGCATCTCAAAGCCGTGCCAGATGACCAGCCCGTCCGTTTGTCTTCGGATCCCCTGGACGACATCCTGGATGTAACTGCGGATGCGTTCGACGTCGCCGCGAATATCCGCTTCGGACGAGCCGGCAAATTGACTCGTCAGCTTCGGAGAAAGCTGCTCCAGGTACAGAAAAACCATCACGCAATCCAAGTCCCTGGTCAGCAGCTCGCCGTCGCCCCCTACCGCCTCCTGGTAGACATTGTCGTATTGCCCAAACCGGACCTGCCCGTTGAATCCCATCTGGAAGGCGAGGTACCCCAGATACGGCACCATCGGCTCGAGGACGATATTGCGCAGCACGGAGATCGTGAGCCCCGGCAACTCCTCCGTGCGAGCGGCACGGAGAAAGGCTTGAATCTCGGAATAGGGCGGAAAATTCATGGTTCGTCCTGCTTAGCAGGATTTCTCGAATCGACAGGAAACATGACCCATCGGAGTGCCTCAAAGCACATGCTCATGCGGAATGATGCAGGGGTCGCGGAAAGGCCGAGGGCGCTTGCTTCCGCGCATCGCGATAGGCGCCGTCGCATTCTGCGTATTTGCTTCTCAGTCTCTCGAATTCATCACGCAACAGACCGAACCAAACTACATTATGGTAGCGTCCATCCTTGTAGACGTGGTCGCGGAACACCCCCTCCTGCTTGAATCCCATCATTCTGCCGAGCAGGATGGAAGACTGATGCTCCTCCAGGTAAAAGGCGAAGACCCGGTTGAGTCCGAGGTCATCAAAAACATACTTGAGCACCATATATACGGCATCGGTCGAGTTTCGCAGATTCCTGTGTTTCGGGTCCCCGATCACCAGAGCATGCAAATCGGCGGTCCTGTTGATCCAGTTGATATCAGTTATGCCGGTGTAACCGATCATCTCACCCGTCTCTTTGAGGCATATGGCCCAGTATATCTGCTTCGAGTCGTCGTAGAGTTTCTCTTCCACCCACTTTTTGTCCCGTTCCGGCGGGACATAGAACCTGTTTCCGGCTGTCAATCGCGTCACCTCCTCGTCGTTACGCCATTGATTGATCAGACGGTAATCGTCCAGTTGGAATGCTCTGAGGTAAACGCGCATGGATTGTGCTCCTCCCCTCTTCAGTTCCCGTCAGGCCCGCAGGGGGTGCCATGCTTACGCTTGCGTAAGCATGTCTTGCCCATCGAATCGCGCATGTCTACGCGAGCATAGACATGGCAGGAGTTCCCATCCGGCCGACGATATGATACCCCACCTTATCATTTGAACTCCCCCGCGCGATAAACAGGGAAATAAGAGACGTCTGATATGTTTTTCAACCTTGTGATGGCCGCGTAGGCCTCATGATTGAGAATACGTCCGCAGAAATATGCCGGACGCGTACCCGAGGACCAGCCCCGTTTGAATCTTGCCAAGCCGGTATCGCCGTTGCCCTCAATACCGGGTGCACCCCCGAAATCCAACCAGTGCAACCGGTCACGGAAGTGCTGAATGGATGACCAGCACATCGCGTAGGAGGCCCGCAACTTGTAGCCGACGGGGCTCATGCCCACCAAATGCAGGTACGCCGTTTGCCCCTGAACATACCAGGACTGCATCCCTACGGTGTCGCCCCGGTACCGAGCACGGAACATCACAAATCCGGGCACATTCATCTGTGCCGCGAAGGACTCTCGCGAGAAGGTGTGGATGCCCTCCAGGTGGTGTCGATCCGCGAGGCATCCATAGAGTTGAGTCCACTCGTCCAATACATCAATGGGGTGGGGACAAACTTCTACGCGTAACTCCCGCAATGCCGCATGTGCGTACGTCCGTGCGCGTTTCCTGGTGGTTGCCTCAATCGGGCCGTGGAGATCCAGCGCATAATGCTCTTTGAACCTCAGCACCCGATCCGGAAACCACTCGTGCAGGCGATTTTCATCATAATCGCCGAACGGGTCGGTAACCAAAGCGATGCTGACCAGATCGCGTCCGATGTCATCGAGGTCGGCCTGCAAGCCGGACCAATCCCGGCAGGCAAACAAAGGATAGCACGCCATGGCGTCCTTGAACGGGACGCCGGGAATGGGTCGCTCCAGAATCCACCCGCCGCAACGGGGCAATTCGCGGGGTGTACCATACTCCGCCAGCGCTTTGGCGTACTCTGGATGGGCATAACCCGCCGTGGCACCTTCACCACGATCCGTCAAGCCACCAAGCATAGTCGGCCTCCACGATTGCTCGCGCCCAAGCGAGAGGGGATTCCGAACATTGCCGCCGCCTGGCGATTGCTGCTCTTCAGGGCCGAGTTGATGACACCAGTTATCGTTCGGACCACCTCCCCATCGACGGCTTTCGCTTGCCAATCGCAAGAAACGAACAGAGCTTGCCATATACCAAGCCTCAGAGTTTTGCACAAGGCCCTTTTTGTCCTCTTTTTCAATGCCATCGCTATGAAGGCCTCTTCTAGCGCCTTCGCGGGACGAAGAACATGACCGTTTCCCGAACGCTCTCAGAATAGTGCCTGACAGCGGGCGCTATTAGCCATTCGTTGAACCCGCTTGTTTACCGAAGGTCGGCGGCTTCTCGTGCTCGCGCCGAATCGGAACACATTTCCAGTAATCAACAAAGCACTCTTTGAAGATGTAAGACGGACCGTCGGTGCGGCTATTGGCTCGTCGAATACTCTCTTCGATCTCCCGCGGGTCGTTTTTGAACCATAACCACAATTGCGCTTCGACATTATAGATCGAGCACGTGTACCCCCATTGCCTGAACAGTATCTCCATACTCCGATTCGTATGAAAGGAGCAGTGAACTGGGTTCAGGTAAAACCATGTGGGATCAGCGGGAACGTTCTCGCATACAAGCGTATGAGTCCCCAGGACTCCCTGTCCAGACACAAGTGCCTCCACAAAATCGAACTGCTCTCTTCGGGTGAAGTGCTCGAAGACAGAAGTCGTGATCACGAAATCGAAACTGCCGGGCATGAGTTCGCAGTCGTCAATATAACCCTCCACTTTCGGCATGTAGCGCTCGTAGTTGAGCAGGTCCAGATTGTACCGAGTGCGCAGGATGGTAGAGAGTGTCCCGTCGCCACAAGCATAATCGAGCCAGCGATCGTTTTTGTTCAGGAGCCCGACCTGCTGAGCATCGTGCAGAATTCGAGCTTGGTTCTGGAGGCGCATAAGCCAACGTACGTCGTCCAGAGCGGACTCGGACCCTGTCCCTTGATACAGAGCGTGAAACTCACAGTTGAGTCTTTGCCATGCCGCAGGTACCATCTCAGCATGTGTCTTCGATATGACAAATCCGCAGTTGCAGCACCGCCAGTATTCGGCCGTGTCCAGACCAAACGCATCGAATTGCTTCGAGAAGAAGAAACTCATTGGTGAACGACAGATAAGACACTTCATAGCTTCTGCGGGATGGTCAGTCGCGTCTCCTGCTTCCATCTATTCCTTCCACCCGGCCTACAGGAATCGCCGGATTGCCAAACACTTTGACACCCGGCTGGATCTCCTTGAGAACCACGCTCCCGGCACCAACAAAGGCCCATGCTCCAACCTTGACGCCCGGGATTATGCAGGCATGACTTCCAAGAAATACTCCTTCACCAAGGCTGACATTCCCATTGATGCCACAATGGCTGCTGATCTGGCACCAATCTCCAATAGCCGTATCATGTCCCGCGTTGCTATGCGCTCCAATCGAAACAAAATTGCCCACCTTGGCGTCACAGGTCACCGAGGAAAACGGAGCTATAACAATCCCGGTTCCGAGCTGAACATTCTTCCCGACATCCGCCCAAGGGTGAATTACATTGACGAAATGCCCCCCTCTTTCCAGTATAGGAGAATAGTACCTAACTTTGTCCTTTGGATCTCCTATGGCACCAATGAATACGTCGTCTTCTTCGATTCGGTAACTCTCCACGTCCCCAAGTATTCGCGCCTCGTAACCGAGTCCATCCAGCGCGTTTACTCTGTCGTCAAGAAATCCCTTGATCTGCCAGGGCGCCCCATGGGCAATCGCCTGGGTGGCCCACGTGAATGTTTCGCGGCCAAATTTGCCGGCACTGATGATAATGAGACTCTTTTTCATAATGAGCATGTGTCTTGAACAATATCTCTCGAGCAACTACACGCTCGGTGAATTATCGTCAAAGAACACGAGGCTGTTTAGCTGAGGTTGACTCTGGGACGCTACGCCTGGGTTGGTCCCGTCTCAGATTCAAATTGGGGGCGAGCTTTTCCCTCCTGCAGGGCCGCTCGAATCAGGCCAGTCATCCGGGCTGGCGTCGGCGAATTCACAAAATCATCGAAGTTGATCTCGGTGCCGAAAGCCTGATAAATGCGGTGCACGAGAAGCGCGGTCAGAAGGGAATCGCCGCCCAGCCGGAAGAAATGCGACTCCGGGCCAACGTGCTCTGTTTGCAGTAATTCCCTGAAGAGGTTCACAACCTTCTGTTCCAATGACGCCGGCGGGTTGACCGTCGATTTCACATCGGATTCAGTGCGTTCGAATGGATTCGGCAATCCCTTGTGATCCACCTTACCCGTGGGCAGGGCCGGCAGGGACCGCAAAACCACATAGTGTCGGGGTACCATGTAGCTGGGTAGCCGCAATTCCATGTACCTCTCCACCTCCTGCTGATCGAATTTACCAAGTTCCTTCGGCACCACGTAGCCCACAAGTTGGTCCTCACCCAACTGGTTTTTCACCACCCAAGCCGCAGAATCAACCACGCCCGGTGCGGCCGTTAGTACGTGATCGACTTCCGCCAGCTCGATGCGATACCCTCGAATTTTGACTTGGAAGTCCTTGCGTCCCAAGTGGATCAGGCAGCCATCTGGCTCAAGCTTACCTAAATCACCTGTCAGATACGTAGGCGTTTCATCCGTGGCAACTTGGACAAACTTGCTCCGAGTGAGCACCTCATCACGCCAATAACCGGCGGACATGTAGTCGCTTTTGACCCCGATCTCCCCCACGCAGCCAAGCGGCAATACGTGGTGCTTGTCGTCCAGAATCACCACCTGCCGGTCCTCGGATACGGGATACCCTCCAGCCACCGTGGCATTCTCCATGGCGATACGGTGATCCACCGCATACAGGCGGTAGTTGTACGATTCACTTGTGCCGACTTGGTTCACAAGATGACTCCCCACCGGAAAATGTTGGCGGAACAGTCCGACTTCCCGCACGGTGAGCGGCTCGCTGGCCATGACGACGATGCGGATATCCGGGAAGACAAACTCATCAGGGATAGTCCTCAAGAATTGCCGGAAGGCACTCGGAATCCACTGCAAGGTGGTCACTTTCTCGCGAGCCAGCCAGTCGGCCAGCCGAGTGAACCCGTGCATCTTTGCATCCCACGGGTAGAGCGTGCCGCCATTTGTAAGACAGCAATAAATATCCACTACAGAGGCTGCAAAACTTGCGGAGTGCAGCCACGTTACCCGGTCGCTGGGCGAGAAGAACAACTGGTTGGTCAGGCACATCGTGGTGTGCAGCAAATTGCGATGCAGAAAGGCGATCCCCTTCGGCCGACCTGTGCTCCCAGAAGTGTAGAGAATGTACGCGAGGTCAAGAGGGTCACAGGGCACTTGCGGATTCGGTGCATCGGCATGACGTTCAATGCAGGAAGTGTTGATGAGGCGCAGCTGCGGGCCGGCAAGCTCCTTGGCGAGTCCCATGTGTTGGTCATCCGTCAGCAGAACCGCCGGTTCGGCATCCTCCAACATGACCCGCAGGCGTTCTCGGGGGAAATTGCGGTCAAGAGGCACATAGGCCTTGTGCGCCTTGAGCGACGCCAGGATGGCCATAATCATCTCGGCCGTATTGGGCAGCAGGATAGCGGCCCGCGCGAGGTCCTTTCCACTTGCCGACAGGATTTCCGCTGCCATCGAGTTGGCAAATCCATTCGCCTGGGCATAGGTGCAGGCTGCCTCCCGGGTCTTGAGAGCGATGTTCTCCGGGTGCAGACGCACCATCTCCTCGAATCGCTCGTGGATACCCTGCAAGATGGATTCCCGGCGGAATTCGACGAAATCGGGCGGACGTGTGACGGTGAGTTTGGTCGGCACAGTCTTATTCTTGCTGCAGATGATTCACTCGCTCGAACGCACAGCGACAATCATAGTCAACTATGGACACCTTCTGCCGGCACTTGCCCGGGGCTGGATTGCGAATTTGTGGTCACAGGCGATGGAGTCTGCTGAGGAACGTCAACGTAAGCCCGCGCGGGGTTCCTGAATCTCGCGATCACTTGCGCCAAATCGTCTCGATCCCTCGGCTCCAGGCAGAATGCCAGGAGGACCACCACATAGCACAGAAGGCCGACGGCGGTACAAGCGCCAAGTCCGGTCCAACTGTCAGGTTTGACGATGACATCCAGTGCGGCCCATACCACGGCCGCTACGCAGCCGGGCGTCAAACCGGGAACCAAGGTCTGCCGGACCCACACCCCGACTTTCACATCCGCCAACTTCAGCCCCAGCGGCCACGACAGCAGAATGCTGGAGACCGCCCCACCGATGAACGAGGCTAATGCCGCCCCGACGGCACCCCATCCGAGCGCACCCGTGAAGTAAAATATCATGGCGAGCACGGCCAGTTGGGCGGCAATGGCGCGCACGCCAACCCCCCGGACCTGCCCCGTAGCGTTAGCCACTTGCCAGAGCATCCATGCCGCATTGGTCAGCGGCAGACACCCCAGCGTCAGCAGAATGACCATGGCGGCCTCCATGTAGGTGCGGCCCACGTACAAACGGATCAGCGTCTGGGAGTAGATCATGGCCGGCAGTGCCACCATGAGTGTAGCCCACAAAGCGATCCGGCCTCCGCGCATATAAATATTTCGAATTCGCTCTGTGGCCTTTACGGCATACATGCTGGTCACTACGGGCGACAGCGGCAGACCCAGAACATCGGTCCATCCTTCGATTTGACGCAGGGGCAGCGAGCCCAAGTCATACACCACCACGTCCAAGGGTGTCGCCATCCTGTTCAGGAGCAAGGGGATAATCGTCTGCCGCAGCCGCCAGGCCAGATTGCCCAAAAAATTCCAGCCCCCGAACGACACAAGCTCCCGCGCGCATTCCCAGCGAATCTCCCGTAGGCGAAATCGCAAAGCGGGAAGCACACGTCGGGAAGCGATCACCAGTACTACCGTCAGAACAAGCTCGGCCGCCACGTTCGCTACCACCACCCACAGCACGCGAGCACCAATCCCAACGAGCAGGACGAAGAGCAGCAGTAGGCGGAGCAACTGATTGAAAACGTCAATGGTGTTGTAGAGAACGAACTTCTGCCGGACGTAGAGCCCCACGGTAAACGGCGAACAGGGCAATCTCGTGGCTACCGGCAGCGTCAGCAGGGCCATCATGATCCGAGCATCCCGGACCTGCCCCGGCGGTATGGACAGAAGGGTGTCCACGTACCGGGAGAACACCAGGCCCAGCACCATGAGGAAAGAACCGGCCGCCAGCAGCAAAGGAAACATTGTCGAGACAATCTGCGTGATGCCCCGATCATCACCCCGGGCATATGCCGCCACCAGGAAACGGCCAAGGCCCGACGTCAAAATGGCCGTGAACAGCGGCAACAGCAGGATGATCGACATCAGTACAGGTAGGAGACTGTACTCCTCAGGGCTGACTCGCCGCAGCAGGTATTGGTAAAGCCAGACCACGATCGAAATGTTGATGACCCTTGCCAGGACGGAACTGGCCGAGTTCACCAACACCAATCGTTTGCTTATCTCAACTCGCGAATTCATGAGGAAGCGAAAGGAGCGTCCGGCAGGGCAAATCGAGGCGCGCTTGGCTCAGGCGGATCGGGAGCATTCTTCCCGACGAAACAATCGGCAGACTCCGTCCCCGTCAGTGGCATGTGCCAGACAGATGTAAGTCTTTAATTTTGCGATTGTTACGTCGAGTCCAGGCCCGCCGTCGATCATCATTGACCGTCTGCGGCTGCCTCTTGGGGCGACCTCGCAGATTTATCCTGGAGATCGGCCGCCTTCACCCGGCCATCTTGGTCGGGCAGAAAGCCCAGGATGAGATCCACCATCTCGCTCGCCGCGGCTCTGGCAGAGTGTTCGAGCGCCGAGCTGATCTGGACCTGCGCTATGTATCGAGCCGGGTCCCCGGATATGTTTGGCCTGCGTCCGAGAAAAGTGGAGAAATCACGCTCACTTAAGGTGATTTGCCCATTCACGACGTAGAAACTCAATACCACTTCCTGTCGGAACGGAGGTGACGGCGTATGAAAGCGATGGATCAGGCACCTGACGGCACGACCCGAGCGAGAGACAATCTCGGACGGCACCGTCTGATCATGGACCCAGCCGTGTGCCGGAAAACAGACCAGCGGCTGGTGGCCGAGGATCCCTCCGGGGTTGGAAGAACAATAAACAACGTAGACATCCGCCCAGAGTCCCTCTTCCTTATTGATGTACCGCCGGCTTATGTAATCATCCGCAAAGTTGGCCTTCATGTAGACGTCTGTGACCGTCGGAATGACCAACTCGTCCCCTGCCCAGCCGCTGATACGCAAGGGGATGGCACTCAAGGGCACCGGCAGTTCCACCGGGGCGCTGAGAATCGCCTTGATTCCAGACGCCACTGCACGATAGGCTGTCCCCGCCGCTATCAGTAGCAGGACCGCCACGACGCCCGCCAGCCAGACTGGCACATCTTTTTTTTGCAGTGTACCTGCTCGGGTCAAAACTGTGCCCTGCCTCACACCAAACTCGGTTCCATTGGGGTACATCAATACGTCTACCCTTAAAGTAGTACTCTTTTTGCTGCCTTTATCAAGTCATCAAAGATGCATGGCCCCACCATCAGAACGGATTGGCTGGACACCTCCTCAAACGGTCGAACCTCAACTGTCAAAGAATACTCATTTTATGACCCTCATCGGCTCATTGTCAAGCACACTCCACACAAAACTGTCATCGAGAGGAATTAGCCCGGCAGCGGCCCGTGTCGCCGGTTGTCCCGGGCGGGTCAGAGACAAAGATCGTGCGAAACCGGGGCCGTGATGGTAGAATACAGATTCCGGAGTGCCCTCTCGGTGGGGCCAGCCCTGATGAGATTATCAGTCACAGGCATGAGGTCGCGACCTTGTCCGGGCCAACCTCGGCAGGCAAAGACCGGCTGGGCGGATTGGCATGGGGTATTTCTTTTCTTACCCTTTAAGCAGGATAGTGTTACACAAGTAGTACGGCCTTTGGGCCAAAGGAAAGTTTGGGGGAAAACATGCCTGGTCGTAAGCAACTACAGCAGCGTCAACAGAACTGGTATTATGACTCTTCTGTCCCTCGCTGGGCAATGCTCGTGAGCATCGGGCTTATATTCCTGGTCGCAGGGGCGCGCCGAGTCGAGGCGGCTGCCTATTATGTCAGTGCCAGCAATGGCAATGACGGCAATCCGGGTACCATGGAACAGCCCTGGAAGACCATCACCAAGGCCGTCGGGTCGCTTCAGCCCGGCGACACCGTCCTGGTTCGCGGCGGCATCTACCGCGAATCAGTCCCTATACGGGTCAGCGGCACAGCCGCCGCCAGAATAACGATCAAAGCCTATCCGGGGGAAACGCCGGTCCTCGAAGGCACCATGGCGGTCCAGGGCTGGACACACTGTGTGGCAAACGAGCCGGGCCTGACCGTCAAAGGTACTGCGAATCAGTATTCCACCAATATCTACAAGGCCCAAGTTCCCGCCGGCGCCACCACAAAAGTTGAATATGTGATGATGTTCGAAAACAGCGAACTCCTCCAGCTCGCCCAGTTTCCCAGCCAGGCCAATCCCGTTTATGACGACGTCGAACAATACCTGAGCCTCACGGACAGTCGAAACTGGGGACAGAGTTACTCCCTGTGGGATCCCGTCCAGCTCAACCAGCCGGACGACTACTGGAACGGAGCCAAAATCAGCATCTGGTCGCACGCCGCCAACAACGTCACGCTCATGAAAACAATCACCGACTTCGTTCAGAGCGAAGGGAAAATCGTCTTTGATTCTGCGCTGTCCGCCAATCTGACAAACACCGGCTCGCAACCTGATGCATACTCGATCCTCAACCACCCGCACGCGTTGGATAAGCCGGGCGAGTTCTATGTCGCTCCCACCGTCGTGGACAATCAGCGAACCATCTACTTGTGGCCCAGGGAGGCCGCCCACTTGGAGCAGAGTATCGCGATATCGACCTACGGCGTGGGCTTCCTTTTTGCCTCCGGCGCCGGCAATTACGTCACGGTCGACGGCTTTGAGATCCGGGGCTACGCGGGCGACGAGAATGGCTGGACAGGAGGTGTCATCTATCCGCACATGACCGGTCACGCCGGAGTCGTCGTTCAGAACTGCCGAATCATCAACAACCGGGGTAAAGCCGGGATTTGGGTAGACAGCGGAAGCGGCGATGTTGTCAAAGATAACGAGGTCCGCAACGTGCAGGGTGGCTTTGGCATCTTCTTCACCAACTCCACCCATGGCACCGTTGCAGGCAACAGCATCTCGGATACCACCCGAACCTGCATTTACATGCCCGGCTGCACCCAATGCCGGATCGTGGGCAACCGTGTGGGCGGCGGCGGCGTGCACGCCAATGGCGTCGCCATCTACCAGGGGTCCAGCGATATGCTCGTGGCGAACAACATTGTCACGAATGCCTCCCACCCTTTCACGCTCAACAACGTCAGTAACCTGACGCTCTTCAACAACGTCTTTGCGGGCACGGGTGGCTATGCGGTTGCCGACTGGGGCGGTTGTACGGGAACCATCGCTCTCTTGAACAACGTGATCCTCGGCGCCCCCGAAGGTAAGGCGAGCCTCCTGCTGACGAGCACTGGACTGCGCTATATCATCAAGAATAATGTGATCGGCGGCGGCGGCGGTGGCGAGCGGAGCAACAACATCTACACGTCGCTGTGCTGGGACCAGGATGCCCGGTACGGCTGGAGTCCGGCCTCGGGAGAATCCATCAATCGCAATCTCAGCGCCTTGTTCGTCGATCCGGCGAATTACGATTACCGCCTGGCCGCCGGCAGTCCGGCGATCAACGCGGGGACCGCCGTCGATGCCTATCTGCCCAAGGCTCTCTTTCCCGATTTCGATTTCAGCCGGGATATCGCCGGCACGGTCCGGGACGCCGTGCCCGATATCGGGCCGTACGAATATGGTTCCGGCACTCCCACCAATCGTGCGCCCGTCCTGGAGCCCGTGGGTAACCGTACCGTAGCCGTCAACACGCAACTGAGCTTCACGGTGCGCGCCAGCGACCCGGAGGGCGACCCCTTGACCTTCTCGGCAAACAACCTGCCGGCCGGGGCCACGTTCGTCAACCAGGTCTTCACCTGGACACCGGCTGCGGGTCAAATCGGCAGCTATCAGGTGACGTTCATCGTCAGCGATGGAAAAGCTCAGGCCTCGGAGACCATCACGATCGTCGTGGAGAGGCCGAACACGGCTCCCGTGTTAGCTCCCATTGGAAGCAAAGCCACCAGCGAGAACTCGCCTCTGAGTTTCTCCATCAGTGCCACGGACGCCGAGGGCGACCCGATCACCTACTCCGCCAACAGTCTGCCGAACGGGGCCAGCTTCGTTGGGCAGATCTTCAGTTGGACGCCCACCTATAGTCAGGCGGGCAGCTATAACGTGACGTTTACGGCCAGCGACGGCCAGGCTCAGAGCACGCAAGCCGTCGCCATATCCGTGGCGAACATCAACCGAACGCCCGCCCTCGCTGCCATTGGCGATAAATCCGTGGACGAGAGTAACACACTGACCTTCGGTGTCTCCGGCATCGACCCGGATGGAGACGGCCTGACCTATTCCGCCAGCGGGCTGCCGACCGGCGCAAATTTCACTGGCCAGACTTTCACCTGGACCCCGGCGGCCGGCCAGTCCGGCTCGTACGAGATCACGTTCGTCGCCAACGACGGTGAGCTGACCGCCTCCGAAACCATTTCCGTCATGGTCGTGAGCGTCCAACTGGATAAAGCCGCGCCCGTGGTCGCCCGGCAGTCGCCCGCTCCGGATGCGATTCAGATAGCGTTGAACAATCTGCTGACCCTCCACATCACGGACGCCGGAACGGGAGTGGATGCCAATTCGGTCGTGATCGCCGTGAATGATACGGTCATCTATCAAGGCAACAAAGATACATACACGATCCCTTACGGGCAGTGCAGCCGGTCCGGCTCCAAAAACGATTACCGATTCATCTACCAGAACAACAAGATGTTCGATTTCGATCATGAGGTGGCTGTGAGAGTGGCCGCGGCCGACTTCGCGGGCAACGTGATGCCGGAGTACACGTACTCGTTCATGACCGAAATGCGATCGTTCAGCGGCAACAAGCAGGTCAGTAAGAGCACGGGTCCGGCCAACAAGCGCGGGGCCGTGACGATTAGCGACGCCGCCGGGAATATCTGGGCGGCATGGCACGCCGGTCCGGAGAACGCCAGAGACATCTATGTCGCCAAGTTGACCGCCGGTGCGGACGCCTTCGGCGCTCCCATCCGGCTGACCACCGACTCGCGGGACCAGTGCAACCCGGACCTTGCCGTGGCGCCCGACGGCTCTCTGTACGTCGTCTGGCAGGATAATCGGCAGGGTAATTGGGACATCTATGTCTCCATTGCGTCGGGCGACAGATTCTCCAAGGAAATGCAGATTACCAACTCCAGCAAGAATGAAACGAATCCGGCCATCGTCATCGATCGTCAATCCCCCGGCTATGCCCACGTGGCATGGCAGGATGACCGTAACGGCAACCAGGACATTTACGTGGCCAGCTCGGCCAACGCGTTCGCCAGCAGCACCGTCGCGCGGGTCACCAACGATGCGGCGAATCAAACGCAACCCGATATCGCGGTCGATGCCCAGAATACAGTCTACATCGTCTGGACGGATATGAGAAACGGCCAAGCCGATATCTGCGGGGCCGCTTCCAACAATGGCCCCTGGACCAATGTGCCGATCGTGACCAGCGCCGGCAATCAGACCGATCCGGCCCTGGTCGCCGAGCCGGGCGGCTCCGTCCTGCACCTGGTATGGGTGGACAGCAGCACCGGCGATCGCGACATTTATTACGCGAAGCTCGACGGCCTGCCCAGCAGTCCTGTGACCGGCAGCAGCATCATCGACGACACTTCCGGTGCCGACCAGATTGTGCCGACCGTCGTATGCAACGGATTCGGGCAGGTCTTTGCCTGCTGGCAGGATTCCCGGCATGTGGGTGCCTACAGTGCCGACAGCGACCTGTATTTCGCCGAGCTGAGCGAAGGGACCGTCAGGGCCAATGTCCTGGTCGGAGATGACGGGACCAACACGAATCAAAGTGAGCCCGCCCTCGGCGTGGATCGTTACAACGAGCCCTATATCGTCTGGTCGGACGACAGAACATCGGCGCCGGAGATCTACTTCGCGGCCGCCACGTTCATCGATCCCAGTCCGCTGGACTCGAAGGTCGTCATCGCCTCGGCCGGAGCCATCATCGGCACCGAGCCGACGGCCATCAAGGACCTCGACGATGTCTCCATCGCCGTGCCGCCGCAGGCCTGCCAGGCCGACGTCCGCATGATGATCTCAAAGATAATCAATCCTCCGGTCTCCACGGTGGCTTGCCTGGGAAGCTATGATTTCGGACCCAGCGGCATCGACTTCGACCAGCCGGTCACCGTCACTGTGCCCTACCGCCTCTCCGGCGGCACGCGCGCCCGAGCCTACTGGTACAACTCCATGACCGGCGCGCTGAGCCAGCAGGGTATCACGGACGTCGAGAGTATTACCCTCGCCTCCGGCTTGAGCGCCCTGCGATTCAAGACGACGCACTTCACGCCGTTCTACGTCATGGCTGGTGATGCCGGCAGCACGACGACGGGCGGCGGTGGCGGCGGCTGCTCGATCTCGCCGACCGGCGACGGTTCGCCCGGGCAATTGCTGGTCCCCTATGCCATCATCGCCCTGGTGATGATCTTCCTGAAACGAAAGGACCGAAGAAAGGTCCCAGTGACCGCTAAGGCATGAATACTCCCGTAAACCAAATAAGCGGTCAGCGAAGCGTTGCCGGCTCACTCTTCGGGCCGGCAACGTTCTTGTTCCGGCGGCTATCCTCCGCCCGCCCGGTGTGGCTCGGCCTGGAGACAGCCGCCGTGGCCCTTGGCACAATTGCCGCCGTCAGAATCCTCGGCGTGCATTGCGTCTCAAATGTCCGGTGGCTGGCGATTGCGAGTGTTCTGATCGCTGGGGCCCTGATTCCCACATGGCTCACAAGAAGAGAGTTTCCATCCTTCGCTGCCGATGTGGATCACGTCCGTCTTGCCGTCCGGACGGTGTGCCGCGTGTGTATCTACATTTTTCCGGCGGTCTTTCTGGGTCTGTGGCTGCTGACATCGTTGCATCTGCCGATTCCTCTGCGGCCGGTCATCATGAGACAACAGAGTTGGCTCGCGTGGCTGTGCTACCAGTTCCTATACGTGGCCGTAGCGGAAGAAGTGTTTTTCCGCGGGTACATCCAGGCCAACGTAACAGGTCTCCTTGGCCAGGTACGGCGGCTATCCCCCGCCGCCCAGCAGCGAATTGCCATTGTCATCTCCGCTCTCTGCTTTGCGGCAGCCCACGTCATCGTCCAAGGCCAGATAACATCGGCGCTGGTATTCCTGCCCGGTCTGGTCATGGCCTGGCTGTTTGTTCGAACCCGCTCTCTCCTGGCCCCCATCCTGTTCCACGGCCTGGCCAACGTTTCTTACGGCGTCATGGCCCTGCTCCTGATGTAACCCGTCGAGCCCCCCGAGCTTATCGGTGCTTCAGGATAACCGACGCGGTATAGCCCTATAAAACACAGCCTTCGATACTATCGACGGGAATTCGTTGCAGGTACGTCCCTTCCCCGGCCTCGCGGTTAAGTGCGCATCCGGTCAAGTCGATGAAAAGCACGGAATAAAGTAGGTTCAGACGGAGCAGAAAATGAATGAGAAACGCTTCGTAAAACTCTTGTGGGTCGTCAAGGCCTCACTCGTTGTGGTACTGGTCTATGCGGGCTTCGAGGTCGTCACGGCACATCTGCATCTCGGCTCGGTCCTGAATAACCCGGATGCTGCCTGCGGGGATGAGCCCGTGGCGGACGAGCAAGCCGCAGCGCCGAAGGTCCACTCCCCTTCTGACTACTCCGGGATCGTCCAGAGGAACCTATTTACCGGCGCGGACGGGACCGGCCCGATAGACAGGAGCCATTCCCCGGCGCTCGATTCCATGGCGTCGGCGGAAGAGCTGGGCCTGAAACTGGTCGGCGCGATCGCCGGCGGACCGGCCGCCTCCCGCGCGATCATCCAGGACATCAAGAACAATACGATCAGCCCCTACCGGATTGGCGATGTCGTCGCCTCGGCGACCATCGAATCCATTCAGCGCGACGCCGTCATCCTGAGCCACCAGGGGCGGCAGTTGGTGCTGCAGTTGCACACGGGTACAAGCGGCGGCAAGAGCACCACCGGCAAAGAGGAAAAGCAGACGGCGGCGGCAGCCGCTCCGGTCAAGGCGGCCGTCCCGCGACTGTCTACTCAGGCACGGTACATCGAAGAAGTCTTTCGCAAGGTCAAGATAGAGACCTGCACCAAGGACAATCAGACTCTGGGGCTGAAAATCTCCGGGCTGGAGAAAGTACCGCTGGCCGAACTGTTCGGCCTCAAGAACGGCGACGTCATTCAGAGCATCAACGGGCAACAACTGACCAGCAAGCAGAAGGCCTTTCAGGTGCTCATGAAAGCAAAGACCCAGTCGAAAGTCGATATCCAGTTGTTGCGCAATGGCAAAAGCAAAGACCTGTCATTTGACATCTGACAGCAGGAGAGTACCGTGAACAGCAAACGACACCCAATCACGATGCAGCACCCCAATGGATATCCCACCGGCCCTCGTCGCGGAATCGATGTGGTCGCCATGCTCGTCATGGGATTGTGCACACTGGTGGTAACCGGCATAGGCTGCGAGCCCCGGCCGAAGAGCCGCGCCGCCGGCGAGGTCCGTCCGACTCCGCTCGCAGACCCGCAGCAAACCCCGGCGGATGCCGCATCGCCCGTGGGCTACCTTGCCGCAAAGCCCCAGCCGAAGGCTTCCACTTCGCAGCCCCGCCCTATGTCGGCGGACTGTCCTCCGGCGGCCGAAAGTAGCGAGTCCGGGCACCCGCCGGTGAAGACCGAGTCGATGGCACCGGTCCAAGTCCCTCTGAGGCAGGCGACGCCTGAGGAGAAAGACAAGCAGGAACCCGCCCCTGAGCCGCAGAAGCACATTGTCCCCGCGGCAGAAGCGAATATGCCGCTTCTGAAGCCGGGGATGGCCGATGAGCTGGTGTCGGTCAACTTCGACAATGTGGATATCCGCGCCGTACTGAAAACGGTCGGCGAGATAACGGGCATCAACTTCATCCCGCACGAGAGCGTGACCGGCACGGTCACCGTAATGTCGCCGACCCCCATCCGGCTGGGCGACATCTACTCGTTCCTGCAATCGATTCTGGACGTGCACGGCTACGCCACGATTGAGACGGACAACGCCGTCAAGGTCGTGCCCAAAGCCGAAGCCGCCAGGAACCACCTGCAGGTGCGGATCGGCGCGGACCCCGCGTACATCCCGAAGACCGACGTCGTCGTGACGCAGATCGTCCCGCTGAAATACGCGGACGCGGCGGAGGTCAGCCAGATCATCGAGCCCATCCTGTCCACCGGGGCCCAGATGACCACCTATCCGCGGACCAACTCCCTCATGATCACGGACACTTCGGCCAACATTCACCACATCGCCCAGATCATTCAGCAGCTCGACGTGGAGGGCTCGAAGGAAAAGGTTCTGCTGTTTCCGCTGACCCACGCCTCCGCGCAGGTGATGAGCGAGCAGGTCTCGCGCATCCTGGATAAGAGCAAAATGACAATGGGCCCGCAACCGCCCCGCCCCAACGGCGCGGCGCCGGTCGGAGGCAATCCGCGTGTCCTGCCGGACGAGAGAACGAACTCGCTCATCGTCATCGCCAATGAGCAGGACATCGCCACCGTCACGAAGCTGGTCGAGCAGCTCGACGTGGAGCGTCCCGTCGGCATGAATAACGTCAACGTGGTCTATCTCAAGAATGCCGACGCCAATGAAGTGGCTCGCTCCCTCGAAAAGGCATTGCTCAGCATGAAGCTGACCGGCGCGGGCCAGACGACGCCGCAGGTCCAGGTCACGCCCGACGCGAGCACGAACGCGCTGGTCATTGTCGCCTCGCCGCAGGATTTCGAGGTGATCTCCCAGATTACCGACAAGCTCGATATCGTGCGGGAGCAGGTGCTGGTCGAGATGCTGATTCTGGAAGTGACCGAAGAGTCGCTGCGGGAGATCGGCGTGGACTGGGCCACCCTGGATGATGCCGTGACCGACAGCGTGCGCGGGTTCGGCATGACTAACCTCGGCCCGCGCGTCAACTTCCTCAGCGGCACGGCGGAAGGCCTTTCCGTCGGCGCCTGGCAAGCGGGCGTGGAAGGCGTGAAGATCGGCGCGATCCTTCAGGCCTTGGAGAAACAGTCCGGCGTCAATATTCTCTCGACGCCGCACATCCTGACCTCCAACCACCGCAAGGCCAAGATCATCGTTGGCGAGAACCGGCCATTCGTGATTCAATCGAGAATCACCGAGAGCACCGACCCGATCACCCCGACGGTGATCAAGAGCTTCGAGTACAAGGATGTAGGCATCACGCTGGAGATCACGCCGCACATCAGCCAGGGCGGGCTGATCCGCCTCGAAATCAAGAGCGAATTCACCAAGCTGATCGAGGACGTCACGAGCACATCCCTCGACACCCCGACCACGGCCAAGCGAACCGCCCAGACGGTGGTCACGATGGGCAGCGGCGCCACGGTCGTCATCGGCGGCCTCATTCGCGATGATCGAATCAAGACCGTCAAGAAAGTGCCTCTGCTCGGCGATATCCCTGTCGTGGGGATGCTGTTCCGGTCGCAGCGGGACCGCACGCAGAAAACCAATCTTCTGCTGTTCATCACGCCGCATGTGATGTCCGACCAGAAGGACCTGGAGGAGATGACGAACAGGAAGAAAGAGGAGATGGCTCCGGCCCTGGAGGCAAACCGCTGAGGCAACAGGAGATCAGTACACCCGCGCCTACGCCCGTGCGAGGAGGTCAGCAAGTGAAGCAGGAAGTCATCAGGCGAACGGAGAATCAGCAGCTCGAGAAGATTCCGCCGGAGCAACTGAGCTCGGAGCTGATGAGGAGACTGCCGCTGGAATTCCTTAAGAAGCAGCGTGCGATCCCCGTTCTCCTCGAAAAGGGTGAGCCGGCGGTGGCCCTCGCCGATCCCCTGAACCTCGAAGCTTACGATGCGATTGTGAGCATCCTGGGCCGGCCGTGCCGGCGCATCGTCTGCCCGGCCGCGGAGATCGAGCAGGCCATCAGCCGATGCTATTATCTCGGTCCGGGCGAGGAAGAGAACTACTTCACGCCCGATAGCTCCGAGCCGGCCCCGCGGCAGGACACCGACGGGGAGACGGATACGGTGAACGTATCGAGCACGGTCCAGACGCGGGCGGAAGACTTGCTCAGCATCGCCGACAAAGCCCCCGCTATCAAGCTGGTCAACAAGATTCTGTTCCACGCGGTGCGCAGCCGGGCCAGCGACATCCACATCGAGCCGTACGAGCAGGAAGTGAAGATCCGCTTCCGCGTGGATGGCGTCTTGGGCAACGTCCTGTGCCTGCCGAAACGTCAGGTCAGCGCCGTTCTCTCGCGACTGAAAATCATGGCGAACCTGAACATCGCCGAGCATCGGCTGCCCCAGGACGGGCAGAGCCGCATTAGCATCGGCGACGACTTGGTGGACATCCGTGTCTCGGTGATTCCGACCGCCGGCGGCGAGCGGGTCGTGCTCCGGCTTCTCGATAAGGGCCGGGGCGAGCTCAAGCTCGAGGATATCGGGTTCGGGCCGGAGCTGTTGAAGATCTTCCGGAGCCTCATCGGGATTTCGCACGGGATCGTTCTGATCACGGGCCCGACCGGCAGCGGCAAGACGACGACCCTGTACGCCGCTCTCAACGAACTCAACTGCCAGGAGCGAAACATCCTGACCGTAGAGGACCCGGTGGAGTACCAGTTGCCCGGCATTGGCCAGATGCAGGTCCGCCCCAAGATCGACCTGACCTTCGCCAACTGCCTGCGGCACATCCTGCGGCAAGACCCGGACATTATTATGATCGGCGAGATTCGTGACCGCGAGACGGCGGAAATCGCCATCCAGGCCGCCCTCACCGGCCACCTCGTGCTGAGCACACTACACACGAATGACTCGGCTTCGGCAGTCACCCGTCTGACGGACATGGGGATTGAGCCATACCTGATCTCCTCGACCGTTGTGGGCGTCATGGCGCAGCGTCTGGTACGCGTGATCTGCCCCAGCTGCAAGCAGCCGTACAAGCCGCAGGATGGCATGGTCTCGTGGAACGAGCTGCAGAAGGTGTCGAAAGGCTTCGTGAAACTCTACAAGGGAGCCGGCTGCGAGAAGTGTCTGGAAACCGGCTACATGGGCAGAACGGGTATTTTCGAGTTGCTGCTCGTTGACGACCACATCCGCGACCTGATCGTCCGACGGCAGGGATCCCACATCATCGAGCAGGCGGCAGTCGAAAAGGGCATGACAACGCTCCGGCAGGATGGACTGCGAAGAGCCCTGGCCGGCGCAACGACGCTGGAAGAGGTCTATCGCGTGACACAGGACAGCGTACAGATCAGTGGGGAGGTGAGCTGAGATGCCGGCACCAAAGCTATCACTATTGAACGACATGGACATAGACGTGACCGTGCCGTGCCCCGCTACCAGGCCACCCGCTCCGCGCGGCAAGCCGGGTGTTGACGTGTTTCGGAGAGTGAGCACGAAAGACCTCTGTCGCATGACTCGGCAGTTGTCCGCCCTGCTGCACGCGGGCATGCCTCTCGTCCCGGCCCTGTCGGCTCTCGGCGAGCAACTGCGGTGTCCGACCTCCGCCAAGGCGGGCGCGCGCAAGACCTCGGCCAGCCCCCTCGCGCAGGCTATCGAGCGCATCCGGGACGAAGTGAACGAAGGTGGCAGCCTGGCGGATGCCCTCCGCCGGCACCCCGGCCTGTTCTCACCGCTTTTCACCAGCATGGTGGCCGCGGGGGAAAGCAGCGGAGCGCTCGAAGAGGTGCTGTCCCGCGTGGCGGATATCCTGGAGAAGCGCGTGCAGCTCGTCGGCAAGGTCAAGGCCGCCATGACGTACCCTGCGATGATGGTCCTCGTGGCCGTCGCGGTCGTCACATTTTTGATATCGTATGTGGTCCCGGGCATCACGCGGCTGTTCGTGGATATGAACCGGGAGTTGCCCTGGCCCACGAAGCTCCTGATCGTGGTGAGCGATTTTACGCGGACGTACATGATCTTCATCCTGGGCGCATTTTGTGCAGCTGTCATCGGCATCGTCGCATTATACAAGAGCCGGGAAGGCAAAGTCTGGGTGGATCGCATCACGCTACGGCTGCCGCTGTTCGGGCCGCTGCTGTTCCGTCTGGAGCTGGCACGGCTGACCCGGACGCTCGGAACATTGATGAAGAGCGGTATCCCGGTAATCAGCGCCATGGAAATCACGCAGCGCGTCATACAAAACAGTCTCGTCAGCGACGCGATGCAGGCGATCAAGGAATCGGTCCACAAAGGCGAGAGTGTCGCGGATGCGGTCCGCATCACGGGCCTGTTCCCCCCCGTCGTCTATCACCTAATAGCGACCGGTCAGATGTCCGGCAACATTGAGGATGGATTGATCGACATCGCGGAGATGTACGACGCGGAGGTGGAAACCACCGTCCGCACGCTGACTTCCCTGTTGGAGCCGATCATCCTGCTGATGATGGGAGGCATCGTCGGGTTCATTGTGCTGGCGATCCTGCTGCCGGTATTCGAAATCAATCAAGCCCTGTAAGGAGGCAAGCTCATGAATACTCCACACACACGCAACAAACGATACGATAAAGGTTTCACACTGATCGAATTGATGATCGTCGTGGTCATCCTGGGCATCTTGGCCACGATGGTCATGCCGAAAGTGTTGAGCAAGCCGGAGCAGGCCCGCCGAACCAAGGCCATGGTCGATATCCGCAGCATCCAGTCGGCTCTGGCCCTGTTCAAGACCGACACCGGCCGGTTCCCCACTACCTCCGAAGGCCTGCAGGCGCTGGTCACCAATCCCGGCGTCCCGGGTTATGACAAGGACGGTTATCTCGAGCGCGTGCCGGCAGACCCCTGGGGGAGACAGTACGTCTACATTAGCCCGGGGATCCATAGCAAGGATTACGACCTTGTATCCTGCGGCAAGGACAGCGAGGCCGGCGGGACCGGCGACGACGCCGATGTCGAAAGTTGGAACATCGAAGGCGAAAGCAGGTAACCGGCACACACCTGCGATTTATCACCGATTCCTGAGCGGCCATGAGATTCAAGAGACCAAACGGATTCACTCTGATCGAAGTGGTTGTCGCCCTGGCGATTGTCTCGATCGCCCTGCTGGCGCTGCTCAGACTCCATCTGATCAGCATCCGTACGGCGGAGAACGCCCAGGTGCTGGGCCAGGCGGTGCTGCTGGCCCAGGAGAGAATGACCGAGGCCATGTGCGGCGGCTGTCCGCAGGTGGGAACACAATCCGGCACGGCCCAGGCCGACGGCTCTCATTTCACGTGGCGGACCGATGTAACGGACGCCCGCCCTTCGTCGCAACAACTCGATCTCAACTTCACCGGCCTGCGCAGGCTCTCGGTCGACGTGGCCTGGCAGAAGGGGTCCGGCGAAAAACACATCCAGATGACCACGTATGTGGCGGATAGCAGCATCCATGAGCAGCCGGTCGCAAGATAAGGCGTTCACGTTGATCGAGATGCTGATTGCGATGGCAATCATCGGCATGATTGTCTCGATGGTGTACGGCAGTTACGCCGCGACATCTCGTTCTCTCGACATCTGCAACAAGCGGATGACCTGCTCCGGGCGGGCGCACCTTGTGCTGCGCCTGATGGCCCGTCAGATTCGCGGCGCCTGCACACCGTCATTCCAGGTCTATGAGCCGGTGCCCTCCCGCTTCGCAGGGCCCGGCACCAGACCAATCGGCCCGTTGCCGCAGAGCGGCACATCCGGAACACTGGCCGGCATCTTCCAGGGGGATTCGGGCGAGGCACGCGGGGAAATCCTGTGCTTCGCCACCACCGGCGGATTGAGCTCGGGGCCGGACAGGCCGGCCGGGCTTTCCCGCATAAGCTATCAGTACGAGGCGCAAAGCGGGGTGCTTTCCCTATCCTGCGAGCCCTTTGTGTACGCCTCCGACGGCCGGCAAAGCCCGCCAATCTGGCGGCCGATATTAAGCGGCGTCACGGGCGTCGATCTGGAATTCCACGATGGGCGACAGTGGCGACAGAGGTGGGATTGGCGGGAGACCGGTGCCCTGCCGCAGGCCGTCAAGATTGCCCTCACCATCATGGATGAGAGCGGCCGCGAGCACCACTATGAGACGGCGGTGCTGATTGCCGGCCGGAGCAATATGCAAAGGCAGCGACAACAGAAAATACCGGCCGGACAGCTATGAGACGAAACGGATTGGGATACAGACAGAGCGGATTCATTCTCATCGTCGTACTGGGCGCCGTCCTTGTACTCTCCGCCCTGCTGTTCGGCTTCAACCAGGCGGCCCGCACCAACCTCAACGCGGCCGACAGCTTCTACCGAGCCGAGCAGCTCCGCAGCAGTGCGTGGGCCGGCTTGCAGGTCGTCACCGCCGCCATTCGGGACGTGAACGATCTCACCCGAGACCGTCGAACCGCCAAACTGCTCACCGGCAAGAGCACATTCTCCATCGCCGACACAAGCTGCTCCGTAACGATCACCGAAGAAAGCGGATTGTTGAACGTCAATCGCCTCAAGGGCATGACTGGCCAGCTCGACCGCCAGCGCATCGACCAATTCCTGCGGCTGATTGATTTGACAAATCGCGGGCACGACGATGTGCCGCGGATCGGATACGGCATTGTGCCCGCCGTCATCGATTGGACCGATGCGGACGACGAAGTAACGTGCCTGGCGTTCGTCCAGCAGGAGAACATGGGGGCCGAACGCGACTATTACGAGACGCGCGAGCCGCCCCGCTCCTGCCGGAACGCGCCGATAGACACGGTCGATGAGCTTCTCTCGGTCAGGGGATTCACGCCGGAAATCTTCGAGCGGCTGCGCCCGTTTCTGACGTGCAGGGGCGACGGCAAAATCAACATCAACACGGCACCGAAGCTCGTCATCGAATCTCTGTCGGAGCAAATCGATGACGCGTTGGCCCAGATGATCGTCGGCCAGCGACAACTGAGACCTTTTGGAACCACGGGCGAGCTGAGAAACGTGCCCGGAATGACCGATAACATCTACCAGGCCATCAAGGACCTGATCACGGTCAACCCGACGGAACGCTGCTATCGCGTTACGTCGCAGGCAAATGCAGAGGATCGCAAATGCACCATCGAGGCCGTATTACGGAGAAACACGCAAGCCGGAAATGTCGATATGGTTTCGTATAGGGAGCTTTAGGGCTTGTGGCCCGGCTCGCGTGCAGTAGTACAAGGAAGAAAAATGCCAAGAAGAAGCATCGGCATAGACATCGGTCGATCTCATCTGCGTGCCGTGCAGATCGCACGGACGCCGGAAGGGTTCCGTCTCGAAAAAGCGTTCGGCATCCAAACCCGGCGGAACACGGACTCGCTGCCGGACATTTTCCGTTCGCTGATCCACGAGCATGGCTTCGACCGGCGGGCGGACGTGGCGGTTTCCCTGCCGCACCATGCCTTCTTTTTCGCGGACATAGAGATGGATGATGCCGGGCTGGAGAGGCTGCGGGCGGCGGATGTTGACGGATTGAAGGACCACTTCCCCATCCCGGCGGAGGACATCCTCGCGCAGGTCTGCTCGGTGCTGCGGTTTGCCGGCAGCAAGGATTCCGCTCTCGTCGCCGCCACCTCCAGTGAGCTGCTTCGAGAGGAGTTGCGGCTGCTCGAAGAAGGCAAGCTCCGGCCGGTCCGCGTGGATACGCCGGTCACGGCCGTCCATGCGGCTGTCGTGACGAATCATCCGGAGTCGGCAAGGGGCGTCGCGCTCATCCTGTATGCGGATGAATCCACGCTCAGCCTGACCGTGATGCACGATGGGAGCATTCTGCTCGTCCGGAATATCCCCATGCTCTCGTCGCCTGATGGGAATGCCGAATCGCTCGCGGGGCCAACGGCGGAAGTCGTCAGCCAGGAGATTGAGATTACCTGGAAGAGGCTGTTCGACACCGCCCCCGACGCGAGCCTTCGCATCTTCCTCGTGGCGTCCCCGAAAACGGCGGAGCTGCTGGCGTCCGCCATCGGCGAAAAGATCGATGGCCGGATTCTCCCCGTTGATTCCTGTGCCAGTATCGCGCGGGCGGAAGGCGTGAACGCGGACTTCCCGGTGTGCATCGCGGAAGGCTTGGCGCTGCGAACCCTCCAGCCGGACGAGGCCAATCCGATCAACTTCCTCGCGTCCTATCACACCCGGACACGGCCCCACGTGAGAATGGCGAGGGAGCTGGCGGTCTGTGCCGCGTTGATCGCGGCCGTGGCTGGGGTGTGGGTCGTCGGCCTGTTCCTGCAGCTTTCGTCTCTCGAATCGCGCTACGCCCAACTGAGAACACAGGCGGAAGAGATCTTTCGCCAGGCGGTGCCGGAAGAGAAGAACATCGTCGATCCGGTCGCCCAGCTCCAGCAGAAGCTCGATTCCTGCCGCAAGGATGCGGAGCTGTTCACCAGCTTCCGTCCCGACCGCATGGCACCCATGGAGATTTTCCAGGCACTGAGCCAGCGCGCCCCCGCCAAAGGCGACCTGAAACTCAACTACATGCTCATTACCGGTGGGACCGTGCGGATTACGGGCAGCTGTGATTCGTTCGTGACACTATCAGAGTGGCAGCGCTTGCTGGAAACCATCCCCGGGCTTCAGGTCAAGGATGTGCCCAGCCCGAAGAAGGATGCCGGCTCCGGCAAAGTGCAGTTCACCATCTCTCTGTCCTCCAGCAAGGGTAAGGCATAATGCTACAGATCACCCCAAGAGAACGGCTGTTTTCGATCGGCTTGGTGGCGGTCCTCGCCGTCTGGGCCTCATACACTCTGGCACTCAAGCCGACCCGCGAGCGGATTCGCACCTTACAGCGCATCATTCCGGAGAAACAAGCCCAGGTGCAGGACCTGCAGGCCAAAGGCGCAGAGTATCGCGCGCTACAGAAAGGCTTTGAGCAATTGCAGGCGAAATTTGCCGCGCAGAGCCCGGATTTTCAGCTCCCGGCTTTCCTGGAGAAGACGATCGAGCGCTACAGGCTTTCCGGACACGCCACCCTGCAGCGGGGGGACATTGTGCAGCCGCGACCGGACTACTCGGAGGTCGTCGTAACGGTCGAACTGCGCGAGGTCTCCTTGAAACAACTAGTCGATTTTTTGACCGCCGTGGAGTCCGCGGACGCGATCGTCCAAATCAGCACCCTCCTGATCCTCACGTCCATCGCCAACGACGCACTGCTCGATTCGACCGTCGGTATTTGCAGCCCTCAGCGCACCCAGCAGACCCCACCCGCCCAGGTAGCACAGAACTGAGACCCGATAGCCACCTGTCGCAAGGCTTCAATCCGCACGGGAGATATCTTCGGGAGAAGACCCGGTATCCATGACGTTGGGGTCCTGGAACTCATCGGCGGCTTTTTCCTTGAGCTCTTTGAGGCGGACGGTAGCCACGTGCTCAACCATCGGACACGGATCGTGGAGGGCTTTCTCCAGAGCAGCCGAGACCTCGGTTACGTTGGCGAATCGGCCGTCCGCACCAAGGCGCGCGTACACTACGTGAAAGCACCATGGGTTGCCCCTTTTCCGTGCGTCAGGCTTCTCCGCGGTCAACTGCTCGCGTCTCTTGCGAATCGTCGCCTTCATGTCCGGCAACGCCTTGCGCCAATCGAATACTTCGTCGACCGGGCCTACCGCGATCACATGCCAGCCGGACATGGAAACCACTGAATAGCCGTCCTCCCGCCGGACGAGAAAAGGGCCGACGAAAGAGAGCTTGCCGTCGGTCCCCTCGGACTTGGTTGCCTGGAGGTCGCGGCCACAAGCGGAACAGAGCGAAGGCTTCCACGAGGCACCAAACAGCACTCCGATATTGGACAGCAGATCCGGAGACGGACACATCAGACACGCTCCATTTCGGCAATGGATCCCGTCGCCATGGTCCGTGTTCCTGCTCAAGCCCAGGATATGGCCGGCTTCATGCTGCAGACACGGCACAGCGACCTGCTCGTTCCACTTGGGGGCATACTCGGCGTCATAGAAAATGCTGGACGGACAGTAGAAATCGATGCCTGAGAATATCTCCCTCTTGTCCACACGAATCGGGCCGTTCTGAAAGAACACGTGGAGATAGGCCGGCTGCGGCCGGTCTGGCGGGCGCGGGCCGTCGAGGGCACATAGCGCCGCGTACGCGAAGGGGACTCCTTTGACCTCGGAGGCGGGGATTGGCGGGTCGCGTACAATCTCGATTCCGTCCGGCTTGAGGCAGTGTTCCGACAGGAATGTCTTCAGCCCGTCGAGCCAGCGGTCGGGTATCTCAACGCCCTCGACGGCATCGACTTCGACATACAAACGGCTGTAAGGCTGTTCCTTCAGATACAGAGATTGGGGTCGCATGTACGCCGGCGGCGGGGCTGATTTCGCCACACAACCAGTCAGCATGAGAGTGGGAAACGCGGCAACAACCAAACGCATCCATGACAATCCCTGAGTTCTCCCGTTCGCCGCCATCATCTCGCCTTTCCGAAGGAAGGGCCGCCTTATGCCTGCCGGCACCGCCCACACAATCCCGGCCCCCGCCGCCTTGACCATCCGCCAACAACTCCCGATAATTGTACTGCCCGGTCACAGGATGAAAAAGCATTTTCCCCAAAGCGCGTCGCTGAGCACCCTGAGCCGCAGGACGGCATCGCGAGCACTGTCACGCGATGCAACCGAAGATTGCGTCCGTCATCTCCAATAAGGAAAATACTGAGAAAGACTTGCGACCGGCACCTCCGAGGCCCCGGTGCGTGCTCTGCCAGAGCCTTGCCGAAAGGCTCGCATCCGCCTGTGGTTATGACACTCCGAGGTCCTGCGGCGCCGAAAAAAACCTCGTGAAAAATTTTTGCACAAAGGGTATTGCTTTTCGTAAAGGCGAGCATAGGATGAAGCCGGCATGAGTAACCAGGCTCGCGGTGGGCCCGGTCAGTCGGAGATCAATTCAGGAACTTCTTTAGAGGTAGTGAACGAATGTGTGATTCATGCGGATGCACCCCTTGTAGCTCGTGCGGCGCTCCTCTCGAGGACGGCGTCTGCTCCAGCTGCGGCGAGAAACCCGGCAACTGCACCTGTGAGCCCCTCGAAGAGTTCGGTTACGAGGAGGAGGAAGAGGAGCTCGAGGACGAGGACGAGGACGAAGACGAGGACCTCGACGACGACGAAGAGGACGAAGACCTCGACGATGATGAGGACGAAGATGAGGAGGAAGAGGAAGGCAACTGGTGATCGGTAGTCTTGGATACCTCCGCTCCGTCGTGCAGATGTCAATGCGTGCGTCGGCGGCACCGCGCCACAACGAATCGAGAGGTGGCGGATGTACCGGCCCGAACGGATCACTCGCCCTGACCGCCGGGCAGGAGGCACGACGGGATGCCGACATCCGGGAGGGTAGTACACCCTGAGAATGGGTGGTCACGCCGGTTATCGATGCGAAGCGGAGAAACAGGCGCGTAATGACGGAAGGATGGGATTAGACAAAAAGGCCCCGCCGCTGCAGCGGGGCCTTTGAATTTAGCAGTTCTCTGTTGCCGGTCAGCAGGGTCGCACGTTCGTCGCTTCGAGACCTTTGCGACCGGGGGCTGGTGTGTATTCCACAGCCTGGCCGTCCTGAAGGGATTTGAAGCCGTCGCCGGTGATCTTCGAATGATGGACGAATAAATCTTCACCGCCATCGTCCGGGGTGATGAAGCCAAAACCCTTCTTCTCATTGAACCACTTCACTGTACCTCTTGCCACGTCATCTTCTCCTTTGACCCACAGGTCTACACGGTTGTCCCTCACTTCGTTATCAGGGGTATGCTTCGAGGGAGGAAACGATACTCCTTGACATAAGGTTTCATCCTATCGGCGCACCGCCAGAATGTCAAACGAATTCCTGACAAAAACAGAAGGAATCGGCGGTGGTCCGTACTGCCACCCTGTCACGGCACATGGGCCGTAGCGGCAGCGTGAAATCGAGTTTGTTGCCTGCGGGAGCAGGTAGAGACACAGAACCGTGCGTCCCTACCTTTGCAGCAGAGGCACTATACCGCGGACTTACACCTTCGCCGTATGGCAGTCGCTTCTCCAGCAGCACTGGGTCCACTGGCAATTGCCGTTGGAGCGGCCATAGCAGGGCGTGCAGCCTTCGGCCACCTGAATGGCGTGAACCAGCTCGGCCTTCTTCATCTTATTGGTGACGTTGACTCCGAGCGTCTTGGCCTTCGCTTTGATTTCCGACAGTGACAAGCTCTTCTGTGCTACGCTTATCGGACTCATTCTAACACTCCTTTTCCATTCCTGCTGCGAGTACTCTTGTTGTTATGGAGAGCACCGGAATAACGATCCGGGCTTTCTCCGTGACACCCATGGTTAATGGCTCGCGGCGCTCCAGTGCGGCCGATCCGCACCCTCCATGGTTCTGCCGCCCTGCCGGTCCAGCTCATCAATTTCTTCGGCCAACCGACCCCCAATTCAGCAGTCCGTTTTTGCCGAAACGCGTATTTTGCGCGCGTCGGTCATCGAAGCAAGCCTATTTTTGCATTTTTTTGAGATTTTTTCGGGCCCTCCCGAGGGATACAATACCGTGTAAGTTTTGAGGAGATGATTATGGAGCCGAAACGGGGCCAAAACGCCAGCGCCCTCCGTCCCGCCCGGACCAGAGGGGGCTTTCGCCTGCCTGTCCTCGTCGCGACCCTGACTGCCATCACGTCTGTGGCCGTGGGGCAGGAACTCGTGCCTTTCGTCATTCCCGGCCGAATCAACCCTGAACAGGCAATCTGGGCGGCGGACTCCCAGCCGATTGCTGCGGATTCGGCGAGGCTGACGGCGGCCGGGCATTTCTATCGCGGCGGCGAGCCCGTACGCATCTGGGGTGTCAATCTGTGCTTCGGGGCCAACTTCCCCACGCACGAGGATGCACCGTACGTCGCCCAGCGCCTGGCGGCGGCCGGCGTCAACTCCGTACGATGTCACCACCTGGATACGTCCCGCTGGCCACAGGGAATCTGGGACGCCGCGACCGGCAAGACGATCGAGCCGCAGGCCCTGGACAGGCTGGACTACTTCATCAATGAGCTGGCCAGGCGCGGCATCTGCGTAAACATCAATCTGCACGTCGGCCACGATCACAGCAGGTACCTCGGTCTGCCGCAGACGAACCGCGAGTACGACAAGATCTCCGGCATCTTCACGCCGGCGCTGGTCGAGGCACAGAAGCAGTATGCCCGCGACCTGCTGACCCACGTCAATCCCTACCGCAAGGTGCGGTACACCGACGACCCGGCCGTCGCTTTCGTCGAGATCACCAATGAGGACAGCTTCTTCATGTGGGGCGCCGAGGAGACGCTGCGCACGCTGCCACCTTACTACGCCGACATTCTCCGCGACCAATTCAACTCCTGGCTGCGTCAACGCTACGGCTCCGATGATGCGCTGCGGGCCGCCTGGGCCAAGGGCACCCAGCCGCTGGGCCAGGACATGCTCCAGAACGGCGCCTTTCTCGCCTGGGACAAGAAACGGGGTCTGCCGGAGCATTGGAGCCTGGAACAGCACGAGGGCTGTCAAGCCTCTCTGTCCTTTCGGCGCGGTCTGCCGCGAGATGCTATGCAGGTGGAAATCACCAAGGCAGATGCTACCGAATGGCACCTGCAACTTACCCAGGGAGGCCTGCCCGTGACGGCGGGACAGTACTATACGGTGTCATTCGAGGCATCGAGCCGCGAGCCGCGTGCGATCAGTTGCAGTGTGGGCCAGGCACATGATCCCTGGGGCAACCTGGGCTTGTCCCACCGCGTAGAGCTGAGCCCGGAATGGAAGCGATTCAGCTTCGGATTCGTGGCGACCGCGAGCGATACCAACGCGCGAGTCAGCTTCGCCTTCAGCGGCAGCTCCATCACGTTCAACCTCGCCCGGGTCGAGCTGCATCCCGGCGGGCAGGTGGGTCTGGCGGAAGGCGAGTCCCTGAGCTCGAGCAGTGTGAGCCTCTTCCAGGAGAACGAGAGCACGCCGCGGATTCTCGATCGAATGGTGTTTCTGGCGGAGACGGAAAAGGCGTACTTCGACGGGATGCGGTCCTACATCAAAAACGATCTCGGCTGTGGCGCCCTTGTCACGGGCACGATCGTCTTCGGTCCGCTGGGTTTGTACACCCAGAGCGGCATGGATTACATCGACAGCCACGCCTATTGGCAGCACCCGAGCTTCCCCGGCCGGCCCTGGGACCCGGCGAACTGGCTCATCGAGCAAAGACCGATGACGGATCATCCGGACCAAGCGACCTTGTTCCAGATCGCCGCCGAGCGGTTATTGGGCAAGCCTTTCACACTCAGCGAGTACAATCATCCGGCCCCGCTGGATGCGCAGGCCGAATGCGTTCCGATGGTCGCCTCCTTCGCCGCCGTACAGGATTGGGACGGCATCTGGCTCTTCACTTACTCCCATGCGGCGAACGCTTGGAGCCGGGAGAACATGAGCGGCTTCTTCGACATCGACACGAACCCCGCCAAGTGGGGCTTCATGCGAGCCGGCGCCGCTATCTTTGATTGCGGATTGCGGATTGGGGATGGCGGATTAGCACCGCATGATGCGCCGGGTATGACCCCCGATGCGATAGCGATAGCCAAGCTTGATCTGAAGTATGGTAGCGATATGCTGCATATGCTGACGGAGATGGGCGGTATTGCCTACAATGACATCCTCCGCACCCGAATCCTTGGATGGCGGATGAGCGACTCGGGGTTCACTCTGCAATCTGCAGCCATCAATCCGCAATCGGAAATCCGAAATCTGCAATTGGGGTGGTCGGTGGACACGGCCGGTCGGGGCATCTATCAGGCCGTCAGCCCGCAGGCCCAGGTGTATACGGGCCACGCAAGCCGGTTCGAGGAAGCGACGGGTGGCAAGGTCCGCATCGCCTCTCCTGAATTCGTCGCGATGACGATCACGCCTCTGAACGCCAAGGCCCAAACACAAAATCCTACGTCTCTACTGGTCACTGCCTGTGGTCGATGCGAGAATACGGGTATGCAGTTCGCGCCGGACCGGCGGACGGTCGGACGCAACTGGGGCCAGGCACCCGTGCAGATTGAAACGGTCCGGGGCAGCCTGGTCGTGCCGGATGGCAAATGGCTCTGCTGCGCATTGGCCCCGGATGGATCACAGAAACAACGGGTGCCCATCGCGTACGAGAACGGCCGGGGCACGCTCATGCTTTCGCCGGAATACAAAACCATGTGGTATTTGCTCGAACGGCAAACGAGATGACCAACTCTGTTTACGAGGACAAATCCATGAAAAGCCACCCCTTCAGAATCCTCAGTGTTGCGATCCTCATGACTCTGGCAGCAGGCCAGGGTGCGAGATTTTGCGCCTCCGCCTTCGCGGCAGAGGCCACCCCGCAACGGAGCCTTTTCGATTTCGGACCCGGCTTCGACGCCAAGACCCTTCAAACCAGCGACGCAAAAGCCACGGTCACTGATGCCGGGGCGCTTCGTATCGAGATAGGCCACCAAACACAATGGCCCGGCGTAACTCTGAAGGCCCCGGATGGCAAATGGGATTTGTCGCCGTTCGAGAGTATCACGCTCGAAGTCACCAACCGCGGCGACAAGCGCGTGACCGTCCGCTGCCGCGTGGACAATCCCGGGGCGGATGGAACGAACCACTGCATCACGGACCAGGTCACCGTCGACCCGGGTACCACCCAGACGCTGAGCGTGCGCATCTTTCCCGTTCCCTGGAAGCTCGATAAGCCGCTGGAACTGGTGGGAATGCGGGGATTCCCCACCCACGCGGGCAAGCTCGATACGGCCAACGTGACGCAGTTAGTCATCTTCGTGGAGCGTCCGGCACAGGACCACGTCATCGAGATCGACAACATCCGCGCCGGCGGCCGCGTGCAGGTGCTCGATGCCTCCACGTTTCTGCCGTTCATCGATCCCTTCGGTCAGTACATTCATAAGGATTGGCCGGGTAAGACACATTCCGCCGAGGAGATGATCGCCCACAGCCGTGACGAGGAGAAGGACCTGCAGGCTCACGGCCGGCCGCAGAACTGGACCCGGTACGGCGGCTGGGCGGACGGCCCCAGCCTGCGGGCGACGGGCTTCTTCCGTGTCGAGAAGCACAAGGGAAAATGGTGGCTCGTGGACCCGACGGGTCGGCTGTTCTGGTCGCACGGAATCGACTGCGTTCGCGCCTCCGACACAACTCCCATTACCGGCCGCGAGCCATACTTTCGTGAGCTGCCCGCCGAAGGCTCTCCCTTCGCGCGGTTCTACGGCCAGGCCGGGTGGGCTCCGCAAGGGTACTATAAGGACCATTCCCCGTACAAGACATACGATTTTAGCCGGGCCAATCTGCTGCGTCTCTACGGCGAAGGCTTCGAGCAGGCCTTTGCAGATGTCACACACCGCCGGCTCGAAAGCTGGGCCGTCAACACGATCGCGAACTGGTCCGATGAGAAAATCTACCTGATGCGCCGCACGCCCTACGTCGGGACGATCAGCTTCGAGGCCAAGAAGCTGGAGGGCTCGGAAGGCTACTGGGGCAAATTCTACGACGTCTTCGACCCGAGCTTTGAGGAGAGACTGCGGGAGCGGCTCGGACGCGAGAAAGGCCGCTCCGCCGGCGACCCGTGGTGCATCGGCTACTTCGTGCACAACGAGCTCTCCTGGGGCGATGACACTTCCCTGGCCGTGGCGACATTAGTCTCCCCGCCCGATCAGCCGGCCAAGACCGTTTTCGTGAACGACCTGAAAGCGAAGTACGGGACGATTGGCGCGCTCAACAAGGTCTGGGGCACCGGCTACGAGTCCTGGGAAGCCCTGCGGCAGAGCCAGAAGGCCCCGGATAAGGAAAAGGCGCGCGCGGACCTCGGAGCTTTTTACACGAGGACCGCCGAGACCTATTTCAGCACGGTCCGCCGGGAGCTCCAAGCGGTCGCCCCGAACCAGCTCTACCTGGGCTGCCGGTTCGCCTGGGTCAATGACCGGGCGGCGCGGGCCGCCACCAGGTTCTGCGACGTAGTCAGCTATAACCGCTACAACTACAGCGTGGCGGATCTGAAGCTCCCTGACGGGATTGACATGCCCGCCATCATCGGCGAATTCCATTTCGGCGCGCTCGACCGCGGCATGTTCCACACGGGCCTGAAGGCGACGAAGGATCAGCAGGACCGGGCCGACAAGTACCGGGACTACGTCCAGGGCGCCTTGCAGAATCCATCCATTGTGGGAACGCATTGGTTCCAATACGTGGACCAGCCCACCACCGGCCGGGGCGACGGCGAAAACTACCAGATCGGTTTCGTCGACATCTGCAATACGCCCTATCCCGAGATCGTCCAAGCCGCCCGCGACATCGGCCACTCGATGTACCCGTATCGCCTCGGCAAATAGCCAGTCCTGGAAGACAGGTCCTATTGGCCAATATGTCCTGAGGGCCTATTGGGAATCCTGGGGTGCGGCGCGGTACTTGATGACGAAGCCGACCGGTTTGTAGCTTTCCTTGGCCTGGTGCAGGCCGGGGTCGCCCAAATCCTGCTCCCGGTTGATCAACTCGTATTTGTCCGGCAGCATGGCGGCAAACGCCTGGTTGGCATACTGGTAGATGCCCGTGAACTCCTTCCGGAGAATGGCTTTCTCGAAGTGGAGCACGAACATCCGGCCTTGGGCCACCTCCTCGCCCAATGTATAAGCGACCGGGTCCTCGTTGACGTAAAAGATGCCGCCGCAGAGCTGCAGGTACTCCATGTTCTCCAGGGCCTCCTTGGCCGCCGCATAATCGCCGGGCTCCGCCAAGGGACAATCCGGCATTTCCTGCTGCCGCCACTGCTCCAGAACGCGCAGCGCATCGCCGGTGTACTCCTCCAAAAGAGGCTTGGCGACACAGGCGTTGTTACGGAGGAAAAGATTGACCAGATTCTTCTTTCGGTGAAGCGCCCGTCCGGACAGGGTGGCCATCTTCTCGCGCGGATAGAGATAATCGAAGTTGTCGCGGTCCTCCCAAACTCGATAGCCCATTTGGGAAAGCTGCTCGGCCTGAGAGGCCGATACGGCCTTCATCACCTGATGTTGACCGAAGAGAGACTCCAGAAGCTCGCGGGGCGGTAGTCCGAAGGGCAGCATGAAGAACGGCTCCGCATTCCGGCCCGAAATGACAAAGAGGTCCTCCCCCATTCGGGATATCTGGTAATGATGGGTCTGGCGGAATAAGTAGATGCCGGCAAAGGTCAGCTCGGACATCCCTTCCGCCAGGCGCTGAAAGCGCGGGTGAAGCACGGGCCGTTGCTCCAAAGCGAGTGCCGAGTACTCAGGGTATTCCGCTATCGTCTGCACCAAGGCTCCTGCTTCCGGCATGGCCGTCTCCGTCTGGCGCGTCCTATAATCCGATCCCGCGTGCCTGATGGACAATTCGCTGGTTCCGCCCTGCGGTTCCAAATTGACCACCTGCGCATCGACCACTATAATACGCCTGTTTTATCAAGGAGTTGCACATGGATTTCGAACGGAACGATCACCCGGAGCCGCCCCTGAACGAACCGCACGAACACCCTCAGCCCGGTCCTCCTGAGCCGCCGCGGACGCACCCACCGTATCCGGCTTACGAGCCCCCGCGCCGGAGGGTCAGCGTCTGGAGGATCTTCGTGGGCATACTCTTTGGCCTGTCCGTGCTGGCCAACATAGGATTTTTCCTCCTGCTGCTTGGCCTGGCGGCCTTTGTCGCCACCGGGCAAAGCCGGCTCTATCAGGAAGCCGTCGTGCGCGAGGGTCCCCGCGACACCAAGATTGTGGTGATCACCGTGGGGGGAATCATTGACGGCCAGCAGGCGGAAGACGTTTGCCGTCAGATCAAGACCGCCCGGCAGGACTCGGCGGTCAAGGGCCTGGTCGTCCACGTGGATTCGCCCGGCGGCACGATTTCGGGCAGCGACCGCATTTACCAGGAGATTGTGAACTACCGCAAGGAGCGGAGCCGGCCCGCCGTAGCGTTCATGCAGGGAGTCGCCGCCTCGGGTGGGTATTATGCCTCGGTGGCGTGCGACGAGATCATCGCCGAGCCGACGGCCGTCACCGGCTCGATTGGCGTCCTGATGGCTCACTTCGTGTTCGAGAACCTGCTCCAGGATAAGCTGGGCATTCAACCGGTTTTCCTCACGATGGGAAAGAAGAAGGATTGGCCCAGCTCCTTCCGCATGCCCACGGAGGAAGAGCTCACGTACCTTCACGACCGGCTGCTCGAACCCGCCTACAAGCGATTCGTGGACGTGGTCAAGGAGGGTCGGGAGAAGGTACTCTCACCGAGCGAAGTCGAGAAGCTCGCCGACGGCAGTATCTTCGTCGCCGACCAGGCGCTCGAAGCAAAGCTCATCGACAAGATCGGCTACCTGGACGATGCGATTGGAAGGGTCAAGGCTCTGGCGGGCATCAAGGACGCCCAAGTCGTCGAGTACCGCCGGCCGTTCTCGTTCATGGGCCTTCTGAGCGCCAAGACCGGCGGCATCCCCCGCCTCGATCGTACCAAGCTGTTCGAGCTCAGCACGCCGCAGGTGCTCTATCTGTGGAGTGCCTATTAAACCCGGCGATTTACAGTTTCCTGCTTGCAGATCGCAAATGGCAAATTGACTGGAGGCATAGGCATGAAGTGGAAATGCGGCTCATTGTGGATGCTGCTGGGAATCAGCCTGACGACGGTGCTCCTCGGCACGGCAGGATGCGCCTCGACCCAAAAGGCTCCGGCCGGGCCAAAGATGGGATTGATTGCTGTGGCTCCGACCGGCACGGGCTTCGTCGAGCAAGATACCGGGCGAGCCTTCGTCCCGTTCGGAACCAATTACTACGACCCGAACACCGGCTGGGCCCCCAAAGTCTGGCAGCAGTTCGATCCCAAACGCGTGACGAGCCACTTCAAGGTCATGAACGATCTCGGCATCAATTGTGCCAGAGTCTTCCTGGCGGCCTCCACGTTCCAGCCTGATGTGAACACGATCAGTGAGGAAGCGCTGGGCAAACTCGACACCCTGGTTCGGATTGCCCGTCAGTCCGGCATCCGGCTGGTCCTGACCGGACCCGATCACTGGGAAGGCAGACCCCCCTACTGGAAGCCCGACCGATTTGCCGGCGACCAGGCCCTCAAAGCCCTGGACCATTTCTGGCAGGTCATCGGCGAACGTTACCGTGGAGAGCCGGCGATCCTCGCCTGGGATCTGTTGAACGAGCCGGAGATGCCGTGGTTTGTGGAAACGTGGCGGCCGAAGTGGAACGCGTGGCTCCAGACCAAGTACAGTGATCGGGAGGGACTCAAGACCGCCTGGGCAAACGAGCTCAAAGACGATGAGCCGTGGGGAGACATCACCGTGCCCGCCGACGAGGCCAAGAAAGGCAATCCGCGTCTGCTCGATTGGCAACTGTTCCGGGAGTCCCTGGCGGACGAATGGGTCCGGCGGCAGGTGGAAGTTCTGCGGCAGGCCGATCCGACCCACCTCATAACGGTCGGCTACATTCAATGGTCATACCCCATCGTGCGGCCGGGAAACCCGAGTCTCTACGCGGCCTTTAACCCGCACCGGCAGGCCCCATGGCTCGACTTTGTCTGTGTGCATTTCTATCCGTTAGGGCAGCCGATCGTCTCCAAGGGCAATTGGGATCGCAACATTGCCTATCTGCAGAGCATCCTGGCCTACTGCCACACCGGCAAGCCGGCCGTTCTGGAGGAATACGGCTGGTATGGCGGCGGCGCGGCCCAGGAACGCCAATATCTCTCCGAGGGTGACCAGGCCCGCTGGCTGGTGGCCGAGATTGAGGCGTCCCGGCGTCTGGCGAACGGCTGGCTGTCCTGGCCCTTTGCCGACACGCCGGACTCCACGGATATGAGCATCTACGGGGGACTGGTGGACGCGGATATGGGATACAAAATCTGGGCCAGACGCTTCATGGTGTACGCCGCAGACCTGGCCAACCTGCCGCAGCCCACGCCAGAGCTGCCGGCTTTCGATTTCGCCGCATCGCTGACGACGCCCGTGGAAGGACTGATGCCCCTGCAAGAGCAATACAGTCAGATGCTCCAGACGGTGATCGGCCAGGCAGGCCCCCTGCCGCAAATCAAAGAGCCCAAGCCGGCGCCCGTAAAGTAATGTTACGGCACGAGCTCGCCGAAGAGGGTCAGAGGCGCGGCACGGGTGATGCGGACCTGCGCGAACCGCCCCGCCAGCGAGAGAGGTCCGTGGAATACGACGATCTGATCGGCCGACGTCCGCCCCACTAATTGTGGGTGGCCGTCCTTGTCCGCCGGATTCACACGCGCTTTCTTGCTCAGACCCTCCACGAGAACCGTGACCAGCCGGCCCGGAAAGGCTTCATTCAGCTCGCCGCTGATCTGCTCCTGGACCGCCAGCAATTCAACGTTGCGGCTCTGCTTTACCTTGCCCGGAATCGTATCGGCCAGATGCTTGTCGGCCGTCGTGCCCGGGCGGGGCGAGTATTGGAAAACAAAGCAATTTCGGTATCGTGCCCGTTGCACGAGCGCCACCGTGGCCTGAAAGTCCTCTTCAGTCTCGCCCGGAAACCCGACGATGAAGTCGCCCGCGACGGCGATGTCCGGCACTAAGCTTCTCGCCTTCTCGACCAGCTCCAAGTAATGGGCGGCCGTGTACCGGCGATTCATGGCGCGGAGAATCCGGTCCGAGCCGCTCTGCGCCGGCATGTGCAAGTACCGGCAGACCTTCGGCGAATCCACCATCGCTTGCAGGATCTCCCCGTAGAACTCATCCGCAGGGTAGCTGGTGACGAATTTGACCCACTCGATCCCCTCGACCCGGGCCGCCCTCAGCAGCAGGTCCGCCAGGCACCAGGTTTTCTCACCGCTCCTGTACTGGTACGAGTTCACCGTCTGGCCGAGGAGCGTCACCTGCCGCACCCCCTCATCCGCCAGCCTCTGCACCTGTTCGAGAATCGCATCCGGCGCCCGGCATGCCTCCGGACCCCGCACATAAGGCACCACGCAGTAGGTGCAGAATTTATTGCAGCCCCGCATCACGCGCACGAACGCCTGGCCGGGCGGAGCATCCTTGCCGCTGTGCGCCAGCTCGAACCGGTCGAGCAAGCCATCGCCCTGCGGCACCGGCTGTCGGATTCGCTCCATCACGGCGATCTCTTTGCCGTTGGTCTCCAGCGCCCGTCCGATCAGGTCGGCGATCTGGGGAATCTGGGCCGGGCCGCACACGATATTGACTGCCTCGTGCTCGAGTAGCTTCTCGCCCAGGCGCTGCGCCATGCAGCCGATCACCCCGACAATCAGCTCCGGCCGGTGCTCTTTCAAATGCTTGAGGTGGCCCAGGTGCGAGAGCACACGTTCCTCCGCATGCTGCCGCACGGAGCACGTGTTGATGAGCACGACATCCGCCTCCTGGACGCGGTCCGTCAAACGAAAGCCCGCTTCCTCCAGTGCAGCGCCCACCAGGGCCGTATCCAGCTTGTTCATCTGGCAACCGAAGCTCTTGATATGAACGGTGCGCTCTTTCATAGCCCCCAAACATACGCCATCCGCAACGAAAAAGCAAACGGGCGCCGCCGTCGATGCAACAGCGCAATTGTCGTTGCTATTTCCGGACAAGCCAGGTATACTCACGTCGATCTCTGACCCGGCGGATACCGATGGTAAAATACCAAAAGACAATAGAGCAGATAGCGGGGCTGGCCCTGATCGGTGCGATCGTGGCCGGGTGCGGGTTCGTGCTGCGGCCGTTCGTGTCGGCCATTCTGTGGGCGGCCATTCTGTGCTTTGCCACGTGGCCTCTGCACGAGCTGCTCCTGAAATGGCTGGGCGGGCGGCGCAACCTCGCGGCGGGCGCGATGACCGCCGTGCTCTCCCTTTTCCTGATTATCCCGTTTGTCCTCGTGGGCCTGACGTTCACCGACAGTATCCGCTCGGTCATGAAGCGGCTGGACTCCGACCGGCAGGCGAAAGCCCAGCAGTTTGACCCCGGCGGGCAAATGGAACCGGCACCGTTTGACTCCGAGCGGCTGGCCCAAACCCCACCGTCGGATGCCGCCGGACCGGGAGAACTGGCCCAGTTTGAGCCCAACCGGCAGTCGGAGATCGCACAGGTCCATTCCGAGGAGCCGGCCGGATTCCCTCCGCCCCCGGAATGGGTCGAACGGATCCCCTTGGTCGGGGGAAAAATCAGCGAGTACTGGTCGGCATTGAATGAGAGTACCGAGCCGGCCATCAGTTGGTTGAGGCCGTCGTTTAAGGCGGCCGGCCTGTGGTTGCTGCAGCACAGCCTCGATTTCGCGCATGGTCTTCTCGATCTGGTGCTGAGCGTGCTGATTGCGTTCTTTCTTTACCGCGACGGCGAGGGTCTTGTGGCGCGTCTGCGTGAGGGGTTTCAGCGCATCAGCGGCGATTATGCCCAGCACTTGATGAATGTGGTCAAGACCACGGTGCGGAGCGTGGTTTACGGCGTGATCGGTACGGCCCTGGCACAAGGCATTGTGGCCGGCATCGGGTTCGTCATCGCCGGAGTGCCCGCCCCGATGCTCCTGGCGTTGCTGACCTTCTTCCTGAGCTTCATTCCCTTCGGCCCGCCGATCGTCTGGATCGGCGCGTCCATCTGGCTGTTCGTGATGGGCCGGACCGGGTGGGGAATCTTCATGGTCGTGTACGGGCTGTTTGGCATCAGCAGTGTAGACAACCTTATCAAGCCCTACATCATCAGCCGCGGCTCCAAGCTGTCATTCATCGTCATGTTCATCGGCGTGCTGGGTGGAGTCGCCGCGTTCGGCTTCATCGGCGTCTTTCTCGGCCCGACGCTGCTGGCCGTGGGCTTCAGCCTGGCCCAGGAGATTCTCGAACAACGCCGGTATGGCTCCGCACTGAAACCGGTCCCCGAGCCGGCAGCAGCCGAGCCCATCGCCGCACCCGACGGCCCCGAAAGCCGAACGCCGTAAGAGCATGTCGGTCTCGTTCGATCAAGCGGACCTAGGCGCGCTGTCGGCGACGCCTCCTCTTGGTTCGGACGACACGATGCGGGGCGAATGCTCTTGATAAGACGGACCAGATCGCGTCCGCATTATCCGCCTCAAGTACCTGCTCGCGGATCTCCGGATTCTGCATGGTTCGGACGATGTAGGCCAGGATTTGGACCTGGTCATCGCTCTGCGGAGGCGCCAGTACCAGGAAGATGAAGTGCGTATGCTGACCGTCGGGTGAGTTCCAGTCCTCGATGCCGGTGCGGGACCTGCCGAAGACGATGATCGGCCGCACCATCCGGTTGAACCGCGCGTGCGGAATCGCAATCCCCTCTTCGAGAGCCGTGCCCATCTCGTTCTCCCGCTCGAGCACGGCGGCATAGATGTCTTCCGCCTCGTGCACGCGTTCCTGGGCGGCCGCCAGCTCCGAAAGCTCCCACAGAGCCTGGTCCCTGGTGGTGGCCTTGAGATCCGCAATGATGGAGCCCTTGAAGAAGTATTCCAGGATGCTCACCTCCCTGCGTCGGGAAATGGCGTGGCTCAGCCACGGACCCAGGATGACCGACGAGAACACGGCCCCGAACACGATCGCCACAAAAATCGCCTGCGTAATCAGCCCGTACTCGAGGGCCAGCAGTCCAATGATAATTTCCATCGCGCCGCCCGGAATATGGGCGACGGCGACAGCGTGGCGGTTGCTCGGGGGCAGCTTCGTGAGCCGGACTCCCAGCCACGCACCGAGATAACGGCCGCCGATGCCGATGGCGGTCACCAAGACCACGAGAAACGGGTCGAAATGGGCGGCAAAATCGACTTTCAGCCCGATCTCGGCGAAAAAGAGCGGGACGAACAGCGAATACACCATCTGCGAGATAATCTGGCGCGTCCGCTCGGAGAGTGCCTTGGCCTCCCCGGCCATGATGCCGGCCAGGAAGAACCCGAACAGGGCGTGAATGCCGATCCACTGAGTGATCGCACCGCACAGCACCCCGAGCAGCGCGATGAATGTCAGCGCGGTGCCCGGCTGAGGCATCTCACGCTGCCGGATTTCGGAGATGGCCGCGTTCGCCAGCTTTCGCCCGATGGTCAGGCAGAACACGGCGAAACCGATCGTGCCTGCGAAAATGACGAAAGCCCTCGTCACTTCCATGTTTGCCTGCGTGAAGAAGCCCAGCACCAGCGTAAAGAGCAGCCAGCCGATGATGTCGTTGACCGACATCGCCGACATGACGAGAAAGCCGAGGTCGGTCTTGGAGAGATTCAGGTCATGAAGCGCCCGGGCCGCCACAGGCATGGCACTGATCGCCATGGCCGTCGCCATGAATAGCGCGAAAATGATTCTATGGTCGGGTTCCGCCAGATAGGAACGCGGCAGGAACAGAAAGGCGGCAAAAGCCACAGCCAGCGGGAGAATCACCCCGGCTAACGCGATCTTGAGCGCATCGCCCCTTTGTCGCCACGCACTGGAGAAGTCCACTTCCAGTCCCGTCTCCAGCAGCAGAAAGAGCACGCCGAGCCAGGCGACCGTCTCCAGCATGTTCTGCTGAAGCACATCGGGGGGGAAGATTGCCTGGTACAGAGAGGGGGCAAGTCGCCCGAGGACCGTCGGACCCAGGAGAATCCCTACGAGAATCTCGGCGGTAATCGCCGGCTGCTTCCACCGGCGAAAGACCTCGCCCAGTCCGCGCGCCAAGCCCAGCAGCAGAAGGAACTGCACCAGGAAAAGAAAGATATTCTGCTCGTTGATATAGTGCATTTCGAGCCGCGATTCATTCACGATCCGTATTCATGGCGCAGCACGCAGCACCCCATCCATACGCTCTCGCGTTGCCGGGTGTGCGGGGACACAATGGATTGCGGATTCGATTCACAACACGAACCCGGTATCAAGTCAATCGGGAGTGCCTGATGTAAGTGAGCGGTTGAGTGCGCGTTGCAGGTCTTTGAGGCGGTTCACTTCGTCAAAACCAAGACGAATAATGGGAAAAGCCGTCTTGTTGTGCATGAGAGGCTCGTCCATATTGACCCAGCGCCGGCAGGCTTCCCCGTCCAGCGTTCCTGGAATGGGCGAAAAATCCGCGAGCATGCCGCGAATGCCGAGATCGCGGACGAACCGCATGGATGCCTCGAGCTCCTGGATGTCACTGTCGGGATGGCCCAGAATCTGGTACGCGGTGATATCCTTCGGATGGACGCCGGCGGAAAGCAGATGGCCGACGGCCCGGGCAAATTCGTCGGAGAATACCTTGCCCCCGGTCCCCTGCTGCCACCGGCGGGAGGCGCTCTCAAAGCCGAGGTAAAATGTCTTGAAGCCGGCCCGGACCATGAGCTCGACCAGCTCCGCCGTGAGAAAGCGGGCGTTCAGCGCGTTCGGCGTGTGCAGATTCACTCGGATACCCCGCCTGAGGATCTCGCTCAGAAAGGGCACCAGGACGTGGTCGGCGTCGAACAATAAGGCATCGTCGTAAAAGGCCACGTTCTCGACCCCTCGCCCGGCCAGAAGCTCCAGCTCGGCCAGTGACCGCTCCAATGGTCTTGGCTGGAACTCTCCGTATATTTTCGGCACGGAGCAGTAGCTGCAGCGGAACGGGCAGCCGTCGGAGAGCTTGAGGACCCCGACGCGCAGCGCCTCACAGGTCTCCCACAAGGCAGGCTGGCTCAAGTCCGGCGACATTCCCACGAATTCCCATAACGGCTGCAGATCGACGCCGACAACGACGAGATCGGCCCCAAGCCCGCGCGCATGATCGCTACAAAGTGTTGCGTAGTTTCCTCCGAGCACGATTCTGGCATCGGGCCACGCCTGGCGGATATCCTCAATGACCTCCCGGACCCCCGGATACCAATATGTCATGACGGTCTGGATGAGCGCGTAGTCAAACGGCCCCCGCCGGCGAAGATAATCCTGGAAGAACGTTCGAGGCAGGCCGAACCGGCGGAAGTATCTCGGGATGTCCTTCAAAGGTGCCGGAGACTCAATCCGTTCGTGGTAGAATCGGCCGCGGCCCCACCGGTCGGATTGCAGCTCCTCTTGCTGCGCCATGAACGGATGCAGCCGGTCCAGGTAGTCGAACAGGAAGAACTCCGCCTGCCCCCGCAGCCGGCCGGCAACGCTCAGCAGCCCATACGGCTTGATCCAAAAGTCATAAGCGGCAAAGTCGTGAATCGGCGGGTTCACTAACAAGATTCGTGATTCCATTTCTGCAACATAAGACCCAAGCCACCCGGCTGTCAACAGCCAACGCTGACCGTGGACATTCTGGGTGTACACGAGATTGTGGCAGGCCCAATACGCTGTCAGCGGGGGTAGCGGTTCACAATGACTTTGGGCCTTTCGTTGTCGTTTCGACCAAGGCCAAAGGCCGCGCGGAGAAATCTGGCCGCCAATGAGCGCTACGTCAGATTCGCAGCCAGATGTCTCGACTTCGCTGCGCTTCGCTCGACATGACAGACGGCGCGACATTCACTCCGCATAGATGTGAGCCCCAAATAGATCCGTCCTTCCTCCCCCGCCACTTTTTTCTCGTGCACCCGGCCATCCTGGGCTCCGCGACCGGGCTCATTGACTTCGATGGCTTGAATGTGCTAAAATGGGCAAAATACGGCGGTTCTTGCTTCGCCTATTCGCGGACGCATTACAGAAGCGGGAGCAGCCAATCAAGACCTGTGGGAGAAAGAACGTACATGAGAAACCGCCGCCGGCTCACGCTTTCGACACTCTTATCGGCCCTCTTATGGGCGGGCTTTCTCGACACCCTCTGCCCGTTGAGCGATGTGAGCAAAGCACAGCAGCCGGGCGCCGGCCTGTGCATCAACGAGATTCTGGCCGTCAATGCGAACTCCGGGCAGGATCCGCAGGGCCAGTACGATGATTGGATCGAGCTCTATAACGCCGGCGCGCAGCCGATTGACTGCGGTGGGATGTACCTCACGGACGATTTGTCCAATCCGACCAAATGGCAAATCCCCTCCGGCAATCACCAAGCCACGACCATCCCCGCCAAGGGCTATCTCCTGGTCTGGGCGGACGGCGACACAGCGGATGCCGGCCTGCACGCGGCTTTCAGCCTCAGCGCCGAGGGGGAGGAAGTGGCACTATTCGATCGCGATGGCGTCACACAGATCGATTCCGTCGCTTTCGGAGAGCAGGAGGTGGATGTTTCCTACGGTCGTCTGCCGGATGGCTCCGACCCGTGGCAGAGCCTCGGCCCCCCTACTCCCGGAGCGAGGAATGCGGCGGCGTACGAAGGCTTTGTCTCTGCGCCCACGTTCAGTCCCGAACGAGGCTTCTACAGCGACGAGATCCTGGTGACGTTGAGCACCAGCACGGAGGGCGCGACCGTTTATTACACGACCGATGGCAGCGAGCCGTATCAACTGGGCGGCCGCATGCCAACCGGTAGGATCTACCAAGCCCCCGTGCGTATCACCCAGACGACGTGCCTGCGGGCCAAGGCGGTCAAGCCCGGCTGGCGACCCTCGTCGATCACGACTCACACCTACCTCTTCGTCCGGGACGTCGTTCGGCAATCGCCCACCGGCCAGCCGCCGGCACAGGTCTGGCCATCGGGCAGCGTCAACGGTCAGTCGATCGACTACGGCATGGACCCCGACGTAGTAAACGACGCACGGTACAAAGATCTCATGGATGATGCCCTGCTGGCCATTCCGTCGATCTCCCTCGTGAGCAAACTGGACAACTTCTTCGGCCAGCAGAACGGATTCTACGTCCACGCGAGCAGCCAAGGTCGTGCCTGGGAGAGACCGGTGTCGGTGGAGCTGTTGAACCCCGACGGGAGCGAGGGGTTTCAGATCAATGCCGGCATCCGCGTCCGCGGGGGATTCAGTCGCACCGGCAACAATCCGAAGCATGGCCTGCGGCTGTTCTTCCGCCCGGAGTACGGCCCGCCCAAGCTGAAGTTCCCCCTCTTCGGTGACGAGGGAACCGACCAGTTCGAGAATATCGACCTGCGCTGCAGTCAGAACTATTCGTGGAGCTTCCAAGGAGACCGGCAGAACACGGACGTCCGCGAGGTCTTCTCCCGGGACCTCCAAGGCGAGATGGGCGATCCCTACACGCGCAGCCGCTACTACCACGTATACATCAACGGACAGTACTGGGGTCTTTATCAAAGCCAGGAGCGGGCGGAGGCCTCCTATGCGGCGTCCTACCTCGGCGGGGACAAGGAAGACTACGATGTCATCAAGTCCGAGAGCGGGTCCTACTCCATCACGAACACCGATGGAAATCTGGATGCCTACCGGCGGCTTTACGATGCCGCTATGCAAGGGCTCGGCAACAGCGAGAGATACTACCGCATCCAGGGACAGAATCCCGATGGCATGCCGAATCCCGGCTACGAGCGTCTCCTGGACGTCGATGACCTGATTGACTTCATGATCATCGACTACTATACCGGCGACCGGGACGGACCCGGCTCACGTTTCGTGAATAGACCCAATAACACCTACGGCATCTACAATCGCGAGAAGCCCGACGGTTGGAAATGGTTCCAGCATGACAACGAGCACACGCTCGGCGTCAGCCAGAGTGAAACGAATCTGGTCACGCCGTTTACGACCGCCGGGTCCCAATGGAGATATTTCAACCCGCACTGGCTGCACGAGCAGCTTGCCACCGTGAACATCGACTACCGCATGCACTTCGCCGACCACGTGTATCGACATTTCTTCAACGGCGGGCTGCTGACGCCGGAAGCTTCGATCGCCCGGATCCAAAGGCGCGCCGGCCAAATCGAGACGGCGATCATTGCCGAGTCCGCGCGCTGGGGCGATGCCAAGCGTCACCCCCCCTTCACGAAGCAGGATTGGCAAAACGAAATCAACCGTATCGTGAACACTTATCTCCCCGGGCGGACGCAGGTGGTTCTCGGCCAATTCAAGTCCGTGGGCTGGTATCCCAATATCGACCCGCCCTCCTTCAATCAGCAAGGCGTTTCCGTCAGCCGCAATTTCACCGTGCAACTGTCGCCTGCAAGCGCTACGATCTACTACACCCTGGATGGCTCGGACCCACGCCTGCCCGGCGGCTCGGTCAACGCGTCACCCGCTAACCGCTATACGGAGCCGATTCGCTTGACGGCCAGCGCGCACGTCAAGGCCAGAACACTCTCGGGCAACACCTGGAGTGCTCTCAATGAAGCGGTCTTTGCGGTGGGGCCGGTGGCGGAAAGCCTGCGGGTCAGCGAGATCATGTACCATCCGCTCGATAGCGGCAATCCCGATGATCCCAATACCGAGTACATCGAGCTGACCAATATTGGCAATCAAACCATCAATCTGAACCTGGTGCACTTTACTCAGGGAATCGAGTATACCTTCCCCGGCTTTGAGCTGCCGCCTCGGGGCTATTGTCTGATCGTCAAGGATATCGCGGCCTTTGAGGCCAAGTACGGTTCCAAGCTGCCTGTGGTGGGCGAATATCAAGGCAATCTGAACAATGCCGGAGAACGCCTCGAATTGGCCGATGCAGCCGGAGAGATAATCCAGAGCTTGGAGTACCAGGACGACTGGTACGATATCACCGATGGCCGGGGCTTTTCCCTGACGGTCAAAGACCCGCAGACAGCCGATGCGGACAGCCTCTACGACGCAAGCGCCTGGCGGCCCAGTGCGCACATCGGCGGCTCACCGGGCAGCGACGACAGCGGCCAATAGAGACGCAAGATTTTGCGCCTCTACGCAGCCCAGCTCGCCAAGTGATAGTCCAAGCTGCGCCGCCCGCAGATTTCTTGCGAAATCCACGGAAAAATCACAATCTCGCGTCACGTTCGGCCGGCTCGCCAGACTTATAGATGATTACGCATGCTTGCGCGTGAAAATGAATGTCTGAACTGGGTCAGGAAGGCGCAGCTCGGCGATCAGGACAGTCTCGATCGCCTGGCGGAGGCGGCGAGGGTCCGCCTGCATGAATACGTCTTTCGCCTGACGCTGGCGGAGGACCTGACCCAGGACATTGTTCAGGAGACGATTTTAGAGATGCTGCGGTTGCTGGGAAAGCTGCGGAAGGCCGACCGATTCTGGGAATGGCTCTACGGCATCGCCTTCAATAAGGTGCGGAACCATTACGGCAGGCAATGGCGTCATAAAACACGCCCCCTGTCCGAGAACGGTCCCGAGCCCGCGGGTAAGGCAGGCGACGAAGTACTGGCCCAGGTAGTCACGGAAGAGTTGAAACAGATTGTCCTGGATTCCATCCAGAGGCTCGAGCCCCGGCAGCGGGCCGTCCTGACCATGCGCTGCTACGATCATATGTCTTATGCCGAGATCGCCAGGCTCATGGGTTGCTCGGAAATCGGCACACGGGCCCTGTTCTATCGCGCCAAGAAGACACTGGCGCGTCTGCTCTGTGACCACGGCCTCGCCAAAGGTTCGCTCCTTATGGCGCTGATCGTGTTCGGCAAGATGACAGCGGTGAGTGAGGCAACGGCGGCGGAAATCTCCGTCTCCGCGGCGACGGTGTCCGTCGGTCCGGTGGCTGCCCTGCTCGCCACGGCTACCAGCAAAGTCGGTATCGTCACGCTGGCGACTGCCGGGGTATTAGCCGCCGGCACGATTGCCGCGACTCATGAGTGGGCAACCTCGCAGCGGGACGTGCTTCCCGACCACTCCCGGGACTGGCTGATCCCCTCCCCGCAGGCGGAGTCTGCCGCGCCGCTCGAATGCTGGTACTTCTTCCCCGAGGGGCCGGACCAGTCCGTCATGACGCGCCTCATGAGTTTCGACAACACCGGCGGCAAACCGGTGTGTCTCGTCCTCGAGAACCAGCATGCGAATTACTACTTCGAGCATCGCACCAATACCGTAACCATTGCGAGCCACCACATGTGGCAGGAGGACCTGCGAGTCAGGCGATTGCCGACCGACCCGCCGGAGCTGAGCGATTTCCTGGCCCGCGTCGAGGGCGGCCCGCGCGATGTGCCCTTCACCGCCGGCAGAGGCAAAGGTTTGCTCATCGTCTACGAGCGCTCGGCGGAGGGAAGGGCCCGGATTCGCCAGGTGGAGCGACACCCCAATGGTCTCGAACAGGAGTACTTTCAATTCGGCTGGCCCGAGAGCGCGCACGTCGTCGACCAGCGGGACGCGATGCATCAGCGTGGCTAGACCTATTTTCGGCTGAGCGGGTACGTCAACGGGATGGCTGTATCCGGGACGGGCCGGCTACCCTTCACCTTTGCGGCGCGCCAGTCGCACTATCCGTGGCTGGAGCTCCGCATTGGCTCCCGCGTGCGAGCAGTCGACGCGAAGAACGGCGCCATCGTTTACGACCGGGACGGCCGGATTGCCGCCCGGTACGCGAGCGGCGGCCTCTTCCAAGGTCTGGCGCGTCCGTGGATGGGACTGCACGCCATCGACACGATCCGGCGGGACGCGGCCCGGCAACAGTTGCGGTTTCAAACGGAGTACGACGGCGGGAACAACGCCAAGGTCGTCGTACAGACCAACGCCGTTACGCTCGTCTATACCATCAACATGGAACAGGACACGATTGAGCGCATTGCATTGACTTCGGCCCAAGCGGAGGGGTCGAGCGCCGTCAGCGGAGAGATCGAGTTCACGTACCTTCAGGACACCGACGGCGCGTCGGCCCCATTCCCCGAGCCGCGCGTGAGCACGGGCGGGTCCCGGGAATCCAACGAGCGCGGCATGTTGTGGCTGGTGCGACTGTTGCAGTCAGAGAACGAATGAGTCTCGTCACATGCACTTTTCAAGGAAAGGAGCGGAGGTTATGAGAGCGAGAACACACCATTGGATGGGCTTGGTCCTTGCGGTACTGGCGCTGCCGGCAGGCCTCGCTGGCCCGGCGGCGGCCGGGGTCATCTATTGCGATACGCGGGCCACCGGGGCCGACAACGGCTCAAGCTGGGAGAACGCCTACCGGTGTCTGCACAATGCGCTCAACAGCGCAACCGCTGGGACCGAAATTGCGGTCGCCCAGGGCACTTACACGCCGGATCGCTTCACGGACCACGCCACCCGCGCCACCCGCAGGGGCAGCAGCCCAACCCCAACCCCGGGACAGATCTTTGCTTCGGGGGATCGAACGGATCATTTCGAACTCAGGAACGGCGTCATCGTCAAGGGAGGCTATGCCGGCTTTGGCGCGCCTGACCCGAACGCGCGTGACATCGATGCCTACCCCAGCATCCTCAGCGGCGACCTGGCCGGCGACGACAGCGACCCCACAGGCCACCCCTGGCCGAGCTTTGCCCAGGACGTCAATGATTTCCGGCTGATGGACAACAGCTACAATGTTGTCTATGCCGATCGCGTGGACAGCAGCGCGATCCTGGACGGCTTCACGATTACGGGCGGATTCGCCAACGTGAAGGACCCGAGCAACATGGGCCAGATACCGCGCTCTACGATGCCGGTTCTCGGGCTGCAAAGGTCGGGAGCGGGGGCCTTCCTCAATGCGGCCAGCCCGACGTTTATCCGCTGCACGTTCTACCGCAATGTCATCCGGGCCGATAACGCCATGGGCTGTGGCGGCGGCGCGGTAGCGCTTTTCTCCTGCAGTCCCACGTTCCAGGAATGCACGTTCAAGCGGAACATCGCCTTCGGCGAGGACAGCCTGGTTTGTGGCGGTGCGATATTAAGCGTCGGCGGCGGCAACGTGCCATCCTCCTATAGCAATCCGGTCCTGAAGGACTGCACGTTTGTGGAGAATATCACCGCGGGATCCGGGGATCTGCACGAGGGCGGGGCCATGGCGGCTTTCTATAGCGAGCCCAGGCTGACGAACTGCTCCTTCGTGGGCAATCGGGCCCTCGAATCGCGGGGCGGGGCCGTGTTCATCGGCACCGACGCCTCGCCGACCTTCACCGACTGCACCTTCGAGCACAACGAGGCCAACGAAGGTGGAGCCACATACAGTAATAGTGGCAGTCCGGTGTTCCGTGGCTGCACGTTCCTCCGGAACCAGGCCACCCATGCCGGCGCGGGCGGAGCGATCTTCAATAACAAGTCCTGTTCCTCTCACGTGTCGAGATGTCGATTCGTGGAGAATGTCGCCGATACGGAAGGTGGTGCGATGTTCAATGCCGGCGGCCCCACCATCGATAATTGCCTTCTCCTAGGCAATGTGGCGGCCCGAGGCGCCGCGTTCTTTGCCGACCAGGGCGGAACCTTGACCCTCCTCAACTGCACCGTGTCCGCCAACCAGGCATCCGAGCGAGGTGGCGGCCTGTACAGCGCCGGCGGCCTGGGCAGCGTCCGCAACTGCATCTTCTGGGGCGACCTTGCCGACGAGATGTACCTGATGGAAACCGGGGCCACCGTCCGCTTCAGTGACATCCAGGGGGGCAGCGGGGTCCTGGGAGATGCGGGCTGCATAGACGCCGATCCTCAATTTCAGGATCCGGCCGGCCCGGACGGCGTGGTGGGCACGATAGACGACGATCTTCGTCTGTCTCTGGGCTCGCCCTGCATCGATGTGGGAGACGATTCCGTCGCAACCTCGATGTCTACGACGGACCTCGAGGGGAAACCGCGGATCAGCGGCGCCTATTACGACATGGGGGCCTATGAGTTCTGCGGGCCGTACCATTACTACGTGGATGCCGCCCACGGGAGTGATGCCAACAACGGTGCCACGGCGCAAAAGGCCTTTGCCACGATCCAGAAGGCCATCGATGCGGCCCAGGAGGGATATACGGTCTTTGTCCTGCCCGGGCTCTACCAGGAGGAAATCGATTTCAAAGGCAAAGCCATCACCGTAAGCGGCCTTCACGGCGCCCCGACCATAGAGGCGCCCCACGGCTATGGCGCATCGTTCTATTCCACCGAAAAATCCACCAGCATTTTGCAGAACTTCGTAATCCGCAACTGTGACACCGGTGTCTTCGTGGCGGGCAGCGCGCCCACCATCCGCAATGTCACTCTTTCGGGCAACCGGTTCGGCATCGCGGCCTACGCCGGTGCGAATCCCAGGATCACAAGCTGCATTCTCTGGGGCAACCTCAAGGGTGACCTGTTCGGATGCAAGGCGACCTACAGTTGCGTGCAGCAAGGCTCCGAGGGCAAGGGTAACATCCAGGCAGACCCCCTGTTCGCCGACGTCGCCAATGGCGATTTCCACCTGCTCTCTGAGTACGGGCGCTTTGTGCCCGCTTATGGATTGTGGGCGTTCGACGACAAGACCAGTCCCTGCATCGATGCCGGCGACCCGGCGGTGGATGCCTCCGGAGAACGCACGCCAAATGGCGGACGCATCGAAATGGGTGCCTTCGGCGGAACACCCGAGGCGAGCTTGAGCGAATGCCCGTGCACTGAGAACGTCAACCCTGATGGAGCGATCACCCGGCGGTCACAGTGAGTAGAAACGCGGAATCTGTATCTCTGCGGCCAAAGGCATAGGAGGAGGGTTGTGTCCGGAGCGGTGGGCCGGACCCCATCCCACTCCGCAGGAGCGGGACCGCAACGCGAAGGGTGCGGTCCCGCCCGCTTTCTATGCGCCCCCTGAACCTCATGGTGCATGGTGGCCGAACAGACTGTCCGTCGAGGGTTCGACATGAGGCAGCGGGAATGTGTACGACTGACATTTGTGGCTCCTGTAGGTCGTGCGTCTCCGCACGACTTCTTCAGGCGAGCGAGGACGCTCGCCCTACGCTGCGAAATCCCACACCTGCCCATCCAAACCACAAAGGTGGGTTGCCGATGAAGGAATTCGTTGCGGGACATCGCTTTCGCGCTTGACGGACCCTGCCGTCTCGCCTATCATAGGGGTAAGAGAAGGCTAAAAGTGAGATTTGGGAACCAAAATGTCGGCGGTGGAGTACGGGAAACGTTCTGGTTCACGAAGTCGGAGGTTGGCGCGTGGGAACCGATGGCGGAGTGGGTTTACCCTGATCGAGCTTCTCGTTGTCCTCAGCATCATATCTTTCCTGATGGCGATTCTCCTTCCGGCCCTGGGGAAGGTGCGCGCTCAGGCGAGGCGGATCATCGGCACGGGCAACCTGCGGCAGATCGTCACGGCCGGAAATGTCTTTTCCTGTGACAATGACGAGAGATACCCGCCTTCCGTCGCCACGATCGGCCTGGGCGACAACTGGACCTGGCAGGAGCCTACCATGCTCACGGGCTATTTGAAACGGACGCCCTCCACGCACCGGTCGCTCAGCGGCTATCTGCGCAGCTACATCCCCGACGCCGAGACCTTGTTCTGCCCGAATGCTCCCATCCGATATAAGTACCTCCAAGAGGCCTGGGACGCCGGCGATGAGTGGGATAATCCCGATACGCCCGCGGTGCCCGATCCCGTGATGGGCACGTATTGCCTCTACTGGAACTACACCGGCTATCTCGGCGCGGAAGAAGGACTTCTGCGCGGACCCAGCGGACCCGCGCGAGGACACCGGGAAAGCCGGATCGTGGTGACGGACCGCTTCGGCTACAATCATTTCCGCGGCCCGGGGGCGTACGGAAGCTGTGAGAGATTCACCCAGGCCGAGGTGACGGAAGGATACGAAATCTCCTCCGCCTACTGGTCACGCCCCGGACAGGGGTCAATCGAAGAACTGAGCCGGTTCGACGTCAAGCTGCACGCCGGCTTCGTCGACGGGCACGTCGAATCCTACCTGCCCGCCGAGACCGTGCCGATGCGGGTGATCCTGTATCCCGAGACGGGTGAGCCGTGCAAGGACGATCAGCCGACCCCCGGCATCTTCTATCTCCCGCGCATCGGCTTACATTAGACCTCCATCCGCCTCCACCAACCTATGGCCATTCCCAAGCCCATGTGCTGAACTTGTCAGACAGGCCCGGAGAAGTCCTGGCATGGTAGAGGCTTTGTCATCCTGAGGCGCAGCCGAAGGATCTGGCCACCGAAAAGGAGTTTCTTCCTCTCGCAGCCCAGATCCTTCACTGCGCTACGCTTCGTTCAGGATGACATTCCACGCATGGAGTAATCGTAAGCCACATGGGAAATCACCTCCGGCTTGAAAGAGATGGTCCTGGCCGGTATAGTTGCCCGGTCGCACACGAGTTGGGTGCGCACGACAATGCAGGTAATATGCAAGGGATTGACCGTTGAATCAGATACACGTACTGCGAATCGCGTCGGAGCTGGCCTTGAGACCCGGACAAGTGCAGGCGGCCGCTGAGCTGCTGGAAGGCGGGGCCACGGTCCCGTTCATCGCCCGATACCGCAAGGAAGCCACCGGCAGCCTGGATGAGGTTGCGATCATGGCGATCCGCACCCGGCTCAGCCAGCTCGAGGAATTGGACGCCCGGCGCGAAGCGATTCTCAACTCGCTCCAAGAGCGGGGTCTGCTCACGGAGGAGCTCAAAGACAAAATCACCAAGGCCGAGACCATGACTATCCTGGAGGATATCTACCTGCCCTACCGGCCGAAGCGACGCACGCGGGCGACCGTGGCCCGCGAAAAGGGCCTCGAGCCGCTCGCCACGCTGATCTTTGCCCAGGAGGCCGGCACCGACCCTGTGGCGGCGGCAGCCGGATATGTCGATGAGAGTAAAGGCGTCGAATCGGTCGAAGCGGCCCTCGCCGGTGCGAAGGACATTATGGCCGAGTGGGCCAGCGAGGACCAGACGGCGCGGGCCCGCATCCGCGCGCTGTATCACGAGGAAGGCTCCTTCCGAACGAAGGTCATCTCCGGCAAGGAGACGGAAGGATGCAAATTCGAGGACTATTTCGACTGGGAAGAGCCGGTCGCCACCGCGCCCTCGCATCGGATTCTGGCCATGCGCCGCGGCGCCCACGAGGGTTTCCTGCGGCTGCAGGTGACCGCACCCGACGACCAGGCCCAGCGGACGCTCGAAACGTTGTTCGTCAAAGGGTCATCCGCCTGCTCGACCCTGGTGCGAGACGCCGTGCTCGACGGCTGCAAGCGGCTCCTGGCGCCCTCCCTGGAGACGGAAGTCCTGATGGAGACCAAGCAGCGGGCCGATCAGGAGGCCATTCGGGTCTTCGCCGAGAACCTGCGCGAGCTGCTGCTGGCCCCGCCTCTGGGCCGCAAGAACGTGCTCGCGATCGATCCCGGCTTTCGCACCGGGTGCAAGGTGGTGTGTCTCGACCGGCAGGGGCAGTTGAAGCACTCCGACGTCATCTTTCCCGCCCAGAGCGACAAGCTGGCGGCGGCCGATGCCGCGAAGGTGGCCGCCCTGTGCCAGCGCTTCGAGATCGAGGCTATCGCCATTGGCAACGGCACGGCCGGCCGCGAGACCGAGGCCTTCATCCGCAACATCAACCTGCCCGCCGGCATCCCCGTGGTCGTCGTCAACGAGAGCGGCGCTTCCGTCTATTCGGCCTCCGAGGTGGCCCGCGAGGAGTTCCCCGATAAGGACGTGACGGTCCGGGGCGCGGTCTCGATCGGACGCAGGCTCATGGACCCGCTCGCCGAACTGGTGAAAATAGATCCGAAATCCATCGGCGTCGGCCAGTACCAGCACGACGTGGACCAGTCGCTCCTCAAGCAGAGTCTCGACGACACCGTCATCAGTTGCGTCAACAACGTCGGCGTCGAGGTCAACACGGCCAGCAAGCAGTTGCTGCAATACGTGTCCGGACTCGGACCCCAACTGGCGCAGAAGATTATTGAGTACCGAAATGAGAATGGGCCCTTCCGGTCCCGCGACGACCTGAAGGAGGTCCCGCGTCTCGGCGCGAAGGCCTTCGAGCAGGCGGCGGGGTTCCTCCGGATCCGCGATGCCGCCAATCCCCTCGACGCGAGCGCCGTACATCCGGAGAGCTATCACGTCGTCGATGCCATGGCCGCGAGCCTCGGGTGCTCTGTAGCCAATCTGATGACAGACGGACCCCTGCGCAGGAAGATCCACCTGCAGGACTACGTCACGGATACGATCGGCCTGCCCACGCTGAGCGACATCATGCAGGAGCTGGCTAAACCCGGCCGGGACCCGCGCAAGCAATTCGAGGTCTTCAGCTTCGCCGAGGGTGTGAAGCAGATGGAGGACGTCCAGGTCGGCATGCGGCTGCCCGGCATCGTCACGAACGTCACGGCCTTCGGCGCGTTCGTCGATATCGGCGTGCATCAGGACGGCCTCGTCCACATCAGCCAGTTGGCGGACCGTTACATCAAAGACCCCGCCGAAGTGGTCAAGGTGCATCAGAAAGTAATGGTGACGGTCCTCGCGGTGGATCTCACCAAAAGGCGGATCAGCCTCTCCCTGAAGGAAGGCACGAAAGCAGCGCCCGCTCCCCAGCCTAAGCCGGCCGCCAAGCCGAAATGGAGCGGAAGCAGATAGGGAGCGAGTTCGGATGATCACCACCAGAAAGAAGGGTTCGTAAGCGTGGTGAACCAGCGGTGCTCCATCTCGTCGAAATTGCGCCACTGGACGTGGCCGTCAACGAAGAGGATGTTCCCGCCGACGGGTTTTGTGCTCTTGCGCAGATGGTTGGTCCTGTCGTAGATCTGCCAGCGCGACCAGCACCCGCCCGTGGCCCTCGTGAAGTCGGATTTCTCCCGGTCCGGTCCATTGCTGCACGTGACGTCGGCGATCAATTCCACCTGGGCCGGCGCCGCTTTGGTCGAGGTCAGGGACTTGACCCATTCCTTGGGTGTGCCGTCCGGGCTCAGGGGATCGTCGTCCCTCCCTTTGCCATCTGGGCGTCGGTAGTCAATGAACCAGAAGTAGCCCATGATACGGTGATAATCCTTCCGCGTGCGCTCATCGGCAGGCTCGGGCGTGGGATAGCTCTCCGAGGTACTGGCCGGCAGGTTCTCGCCGTAGCGCCAGAAAATGATCCTGTCTCTCTGGCGCCAGGAAGGGCAATAAAAGATATGCCGGTCGAAGGCCCCGGTCCGCAGGATGATATCGGTGGTCCAGTACGAGACGTCGAAGAGCCACCGGTCCACTTCATTCTGCGGCAGCCTGCCGTCATAATCGTTCGCATAGAGGAACAGTCCCAGGCCGGTGTTCTTCTCATTCTGGCCGCAGACGGCCCGGCGACCCTGTTCGCGGGCGGCCCCCAGCGCGGGCAGGAGAATGCTCATCAAGAGGGCAATGATGGCGATCACCACCAGCAGCTCGATCAGTGTGAAGCCCCTCTTGGTGTCCATTTCAACCTCCTTTCCCGCATCGCTCGAAGAAATGGCTACGCCCTGCCGGCGCACGAGTTGTGCGTTCAGATGTGACTATCATCAACGCGCGGGGACAAAAAGTCAAGAGCGATCACCAATTCGGACCTGGTTTGTTGCCCGGCCAGCTCAACTGGTACGTATTGCCGGCGGGATACGCGGAGACCTGATCGACATGTCCATCCACGAACACGGCATTGGCGAAGCCCAGGTTCTTGTCCCGACCGGGCGCCCGGTGAAACGTCGCGAAAGCATCCGTGTTCGCGGCGGGCGTGGAGCGCAGGTTATTATCGTTGATGCCCGCGGCGCTGATCCCGGGAATGGCCCAGGAGTTCTCCTCAGAGAAATAGAACGTGTTGGCCGGCTCCTTGACCTGCGTTTCCTTTTTGATGTCCTTGATCTTCGTCTGATACTGTGCCGGCACGGAGTCCCAGGCGTCGCCGTTGAGATAGGAGTTCATCGTGTAGCCGTACTGCGGCTTGACCGGAATCGTGGCGCCCCGGCAGCGTTGGCAACTCATCTCTCTGGCCACCACATCGAAGGTGGAGCAGAGGTGAATACCCAAGCCCCTCAGGTACGGCCACAATACGCCGGCCAGTTCGGGATGCCGGTCCAGATTGGTGCTTTCATCGTGCCAATTGCAGTTGACGCCGCCCTTGTTATACAGCCACTTGAAGGAATACGGGAACTCGGCATTATTATCGTCTGAGTACAACCGCCCGGCGACGGCGTACTGGCGCAGATTGGATCGACACTTCACGATCCTCGCCTGCTCTTTGACGCGCATCAGTCCCGGCATGAGAATGGCCATCAGGATCGCAATGATCGAGATCACCACCAGCAGCTCAATCAGCGTAAATCCCCTCTTACCCATAGTAGCACTCCTCTTACTGCCCAATGCCCTCGAACCATACCGCAGAACGCTTTGTGCTCTGCCCCACGACTATCGCTCTACCGCGTGCTCACCGCGCACCTGGGCGCAGAGGATCCGGCACGCAATGTCCCATCATCGGAATGACCTCGATTGCCTCCTGTGAATGCGAAGTGAGAAGCGAGCATGACCTGCCCATGCTCCCCTGCGAGCCAGTGTGCCATCAGGCCGAACTGCTCTCATAGGTGAATCAACTCCTACCGTCCAGCGTCGGACCTGCCCTTAGTCTACTACGAATCCGGCGAGAATGCAATAATTCCCCTCTTGCCTTGTCATAGGGACATGGGTTCAGCTTTGGCGGGTTCCTCCCCCACTATCCCACGATCAGCGCTGTTTTTGCCCGGAAAATGGGTGGCTTTCCGCGACTTCCTCACTGCGCCTGGAGGGGCTCGAACCCCCAACCGCCGGTTCCGTAGACCGATGCTCTATCCAATTGAGCTACAGGCGCGAATTCTACCGCGAGTGTAATGGCAATGGCCGTCCTCTGTCAACTCTCAGCCATAGACGGCATTGAGAAGACCATGCAAACAACGCCAATTATTCTCTTGACATAAGTCCTTACGAGATAAGGATTTCGTGGTTCGTCCGAAAAAAAGTTGCGCCATTTTCAGAAATAGCGTTACGTTTCGCCGGCGTTGCGGCACGTATCATTGAAAACAACGAAAAACGTGGCTTCGGGTAAATAAGGTAGGGTGGTGAAAGATGATCCTGGGCAACACAAATAAGACGAACTTTCCGGCCGGTGGCTCCATGAAGGCTGCCGTCCCCGCTTCCGAAAGAAGCTGCAGCTGTCAAGGCCGGGCCGGGCACTCCATGCCGAAGGTCATCGAAAGGAATCCAACTACTCTAAAATACACTCACACAGACTCCAATTTAACCCAGACTATACTCAGGTTGACTCCTAAACCACAACCTACATCATCGCTATCTCTTCCCTAACGATAGCAGCTCTCTATCACCTGCCTCCACCAAATACTGAGCCCCGTTCACCCGAACGGGGCTTGGTATTTATACACGCGACAACCGGCCGGTGCGCGTCTATTTTGTTTCCGTTTTGGCATCCACCGTGGGCTGGCCGGCGACGATAAGGCTCACCGGCAGTCCCTTGTCCGGACCGACCAGGAAGTTGCTCGCCACGTAGGGCAATTCCATCGGCTTCTCGACACTCTCCGCGTCGATTCTCACTCTTACCGTCGCATTGGCCGGCAGGCTCAGCTCCTTGGGTCCCGCTTTGCCCGCTCGCAGTAACTGGATGGGCAGATCCGAACTGTTGTACAGTGCGAATCGAATGATCTTCTTCTCATATTGGACGTCGGTGATTCGTACGGCGGCCCCGAAAAGCGCTTCGAGGTACTCCTGACGTGCGATGACCTTGCTGCCGTACCATACGGCGGTGCGGCCGGCAATCAGGGCCTCCTTCAGGCCACCGATGCTCCGGTCTTTGACAAAGACGAAGGTCATGGGGCGGTGACTCTCGGAGGTCGTTTTCTGCAGGGGAACCGCATCATGGAGATCGGTGTTGCCGAGGAACGTCAGGTTCTTCTCCAGGGCCCACTGGTGGGCTTCGGGATAATAGTCTTCGCCGTTGACCACCTCGATGCCCTGGAGATATTTCTTCTCATAGATGGTCGTGTGAAAGTCGAACCAGCCCTTGTGCTCGGGCTGCCAACCGGGGTGATTCCAGAAAATGAACGCCCCCTGCTTGCCCGCCTCCGCCATGCCATCCAGCAACTCCTTGGTGTCGAGCGGTTTGACGTCCTCGATGAACAACGCGTTGAAGTGTCCGGGCGGCGTCTCCCGCGTGAACTCCGCCCCCTTGACCAGAAGGATTCCCCTCTCCTTTGCCCGCGGCAGTGCAATATCATACGAGCGATTGAGATTCACAGGGACATCATCTTTGTGCGGCTGGTACTCGATGTGGTCCGTAATGCTGATCGCATCCAAGCCCTCCCGCCAGGCCTCATCCACACGGACCGTCGGCCAGACCAGCCCGTCGGAGAAGACCGTGTGCACGTGAAAATCGCACTTGAGCGTCTTGTATCCCAGGATATCCGGGATGCGAATCTCCTGCCGAGTCTGCGCCAAGAGAACCGACGCGCACAGCAGGATAACCGAGAGGATTGTGAGGACTGGCCGGGTGCGCAACGTCATCTTCATGGAGAGCCCTTTCTTCAGATCAAGACCTCAAACCCACCTCTCCCCTCCCGGAAACCAGCCGGTACAGTACCATGCCCCGCCTCCCTCTGCAAGCATTTCTGGCCCATCGTGTGACTTCCGGATGCGGTGCCGCCCGATAATGGAATAGCCTCATCGAAACACGTCCTTCTCCGGCAACAGATTTCCCGCGCCGCTCGATTATTGCAGCAGGCAACCGGGTTCTATGGGACCTCGGCGAATCGGGAACCGGTTTCTTATGCGATGACCTTGACAAGGCGAAAAGAATATAGTATTGTATGATGATTCATCGGGATGTGAAACGACAACGTCCCGGCGCCTAAGCAACCTGAGGAGGCAGGGTTTCGTCCGAAGCAGGATGGGCACGAGGTCCTCATTTTCCGGCTTCTTGGCAGTGGTGCGGCGGAGCGGGTTTCTGCAACGTCGCGGAGGCGTCACGGCATGCCGTCCGTGGCAGATGGGAAGGTGATGATATCGTGAATGACGGGACCGAAATCGATCCGATTCTCCTCGAAATTGACAGACTGATCCGGCTTTCACGTCTCAAAGAGATCGAATTCATCATGAGCACCGACGTGGCCGAGCGGGTACACGAGATGACCGTCGCGCTTAAGCGGCTGGGCCCTGGGGAGTACCTTCTGGGAACGGGTCCCTCCACCGTGGGGATTGTGCCGCTCCATACTCACGAGGTCGTGCTCGGCCGTCCCCCCACTATTCTCGAGGAGCCGTCCTCGTCCCTCGCCGATTATTGTGCCGTGGACACTCTGTACTTTGTTCCCCGCGAGGTCTCCCGGCTGCACGCCAAGGTGATCCGGCAAATGGATGATTTCGGGGTCCGGCATATCCTGATCGATTTGAACAGCACGTGCGGGACGTTCGTTAATGAAGCGCTCGTCGATCCGAACGGCCCCGGCGTCACGCTGCGCCACGGGGACGTCATCTCGCTGGGACCTTCCCAGACCAGCACGTACGTCTACTACAAGGCCGCCCAGTCCCGCGTCTCAGGCAAGACGAATTCCTCCGCCGTTTCCTGGATCTGGGTGGCGGAGCCCCGGGAGACCGGCCGCTGAGAACGAGTCGGCGCCGCTCATGAGCCGCCGAGCCAATGGCCGAACCGGCTCCGGAAGAACTCGATCGCATTCGGGTCCTGCGCATTGCCGCCGAGCGCGTGCACGCCCCATACCCCACCGCCGAGAGCATAGTACCCGATGGCCGCACCGCCGAGCGCCACGAAGCCAATCGCCATGCCGCCGAGAGCCAGGAGCACACCAATCGCGGCGCCACCTACGGCGATCAACCCCAGCGCCGCACCGCCGAAGCTCAGAACACCGATCGATACTCCACCGAATGCCAAGCCGCCCACCGCCATAGGACCGATCGCGATGATCCCCTTTGCCACGCGGAGCCTGCCCGTGGCCGGATCGACGCCGGCCCCGTGCACAATGTGCACGAGAGGCAGGCCGAAAAGCTGACGTTGCGAGCGGTACTCATATCCGTATCCGAACGCTCCACGGATGGGATACCCGCAATGCGGGCATGCCACCGCCTGATCGGATACCTCGCGCCGACATTCCGGACACTTCGTAAGCGCCATACCATACGCCTTTCAATTTCATGCCATAATAACAACGCCAGCGCTCCGTGAAAATCAGGATTCTAACGCAGGGAATGACCCGGCGGCTATTTCAAAAACTCCGGCAGGTATTCATCTCCCGCGGCGTTCTCCGCATTACCTGTTTTCCTCTCCTTGCGTCTCTGCCT
>Ga0315281_10000122_pt1 | contig 96014 bp, 90 predicted proteins | sample YL17G07_0_MG_FD_204540 | JGI IMG/M metagenome (GOLD analysis project Ga0315281, IMG submission 204540) | Sediment microbial communities from Yellowstone Lake, YNP, Wyoming, USA - YL17G07_0 | ecosystem: Environmental > Aquatic > Freshwater > Lake > Sediment | place: USA: Wyoming | collected...
CCTGCTCGGTTTTGCCGGCGTCGAGGCTCGCGCCGCAATGCGGACAGACTTTCCAGCCCGCTTCGACCGGCTTCTTGCACGAAGGACAGACCATCTTCATGGGCCGGCCGCAGTGCGGGCAGTAGGTAAATCCCGCCCCGACCGGCTGCCCGCAATTTGGGCACTTCTCGCAGCAGGCCGCCTGCGGCCTGACCGCCGATTCGTTCCGGATGATGAGGAAGATAATCAGCCCGACGATGTTGCCGATCAGGACGAGGAGCGCCCAGAGCAGCCCGTTCATTCCCCGTTTTTGGGCGTCCCGGTAGACCCAGACGATGATGAAGGCCCACAGCACAAAGAGGGCCAGGGGCAAAAACATGAGCGGGAAGAACCGGAAAGCCCCGCCCACGGCCTCACCCGCGCCCCGGAAAACATGCGTGACGCCCGGAAAGAAGCCGAAGGGCAGGACGAAGAAGATCGACCGGAAGGCCAGAAGCAGCATGAGCCCGATCAGGATGACGATCGCCCACGTGGCGCCTTTGTTATTCGTTGTCATGGGAACCTCCATTATTTCTTTTATTCAAGCGTATACCTAATTCGTTGACCTATGGCTCCGAAGTCCGCGCCGACCTCAGGATGACCGGCGAGAGAAAAAGCATAAGCGCGTTCTGGGCGATGAACACGATGGCCACCCAGGCGCCCGAGGGCAGAGGCTGTCCGGGTGCGACATCCACGAGGGTGACCGTCAGCCAGACCGCCGCGACAAGCGTGAACAAGAGCGATACCGCGACAACCGGCCAAGGCACCTTCGTCCTGTTCCTTCCCGGGGACTCCGCCGCTCCATCCGCGGCCTCCGCTCCCAGGGCTTCCAGGCAAAGATTCCGCGTGCTCCGGTCGAGGGATCGCGGCAGCCCCTCCCGCCCGAGCCCCTTCAATCCGTCCCGGACGACACCCCGTCCGGCCTCAAAGGCCCGGCAGCCGGCACAAGCCCGCAGATGCTCTTCGACCCTCTGCCGCACGCCCTCCTCGAGGGGCCGTTCTTCGCCTTCGAGGATCAGCCGTTCCACCGTTTTGCAGTTCATGACTCGCTCTCCTCTTTCGCCGCTGCCCGGCGTCCCGCCGGACCGAACTCGGCGAGATCTCTCTGGAGGCTCTTCGCCGCCCGGTGCAGGAGCGTCCGTACGGTCGCCTCGGGGACGCCCAGCATCCGGCCGATTTCCGCGTGCTTGTAGCCCTCGACGTCCTTGAGCACGAAGACCTCGCGTTGCCGCGCCGGGAGGCGCGCGATGGCTCGCCGCAGGCAAAGCTGGAGGTCGGACCGCCCGGCGAAGTCCCGGCTCGAGAACCGTCCCGACTCCCAGCCCGCGTCAGCGTCCGCCCCCTCGTCCGCCATCGACCGCGCCCGTTCGAGGAAAAAAATCCTGCGGACTCTTTTCTTCCTCAGGGCGTCCCTGTGGAGGTTGGCTGTGATCGTGAAAAGCCAGGCCTTGGGGTCGCCGGCGCTCGACTCGTCCCGGCCGGACCGCACGGCCCGCAGCCAGGCCTCCTGAAAAAGGTCCTCCGCGTCGCGCGCGTTGTCCGTCAGGGCCCGGGCCAGGCGATAAACGGGCTCCTTGTACATCTCATAGAACACTTCGAAGGAGTCCGATGTGAGACGCACGACCTCCGGCCGGGGGGCGACTCTTAATCCAGGCATCACGGCGTCCATTTCGCGTTCCGTCTCACCCTCCAAGACGCGCGAGACGGAATTTCGTTCCGTCCGGTATTATATTCGATATTGATTTCCGCGTTCACCGGGGGTATGTTTTCCCCGGCTACCTGAGGGCCGGTCATGACCTACGGCGCGCATTGCTACCTGTTCACCCGGAGCTGGTCCGACAACGACGTCCGCTACCTGGACGTCGCCGCGGAGCTGGGGCTCGGCATGTTCGAACTCTCCGTCGGCGACGACGTCGTCTTCGATCCCCGCCTGACGCGACGGCGGGCCCGCGAGGCAGGCCTCGATCTCCTCATCGGGCCGGGCGGGCTCTGGCCTCCGGAGTGCGACCTCTCCTCCGATGACCCGGCGGAGAGGGCCAAGGGCCTGGCCTGGCACAAGCGCCAGGTCGACCTCGCGGCCGAGTTGGGAGCGGTCGCCTACGCCGGCTGCCTGTACGGGCATCCGGGGGTCGTCAAGCGCCGGCGCCCCCCGGCCGATGAGTATCCGAGGACAGCCGACGGCCTCCACGCCCTTGCCGAGCACGCGGCGGCCCGTGGCGTCGCCGTCGCCCTTGAGCCCATGAGTCACTTCCGGACGCACATGGTGAACACGCCGGACCAGCTCATGCGACTCATCGGTCTCGCCGCTCACCCCAATCTCCGGACCCTCTTTGACACGTATCATGCCGTCACCGAGGTCCGGGACTACGCCGACGGTCTCCGCGCCCTCAGCCCACGTCTCCTGGCCGTCCACGCCTGCGAAAACGACCGGGGAGTCCCGGGCGGCGGGCTGGTCCCCTGGAACGCCGTCTTCGAGGCTCTGGCGGGCATCGGGTTCGACGGCTACATCGGCCTCGAAGCCTACAACTCGAGCCTCGACGATTTCGCCTTCGAGCGGGGCATGTTCCACGACGTGTGCCCGGACGGACGGGCCTTCATCGAGGCGGGGGTGGCGTTTCTCCGATCCGTCCAGGCCCGCTTCAAGCGCGGGCTTTGGGCGGCTTGATCGATTTCAGGTAGTCCTCGAGTTTGGCCTTGAGGGCCGGGTCCTGGACCAGGGGCAGCACTTTTTCGAGGACGGGACGCGCCTTGTCCGGCTGGCCGCTGTTCATGTAGGCGATGCCGAGATTGACCTGAAGGTTGATGTCGTCCGGGACGAGCACCAGGCCGGCCTGAAAACTCCCGGCCGCCTCGGCGAACCGGCCGAGCTGGTTCAGGATGACGCCCTTGATGTTGTAGGCGCCGGCGGAGCGCGGGTTGGCGTTGATGGATTTCTGGGCTTCCTCCAGGGCCTGGTCAAGCTTCTTCTGGCCGAGATAAATCCTCGCCAGATAGAAGCTGGACATGGCGTCTCCCCTGATGGCATTGGTCCGCTGGAACTCCGCCTCCGCCCGGTCCATTTCACCGGTCTCGAGGCAGGCCAATCCGAGGTTGTAGTGGGCCTCGGCCAGGTCCGGACGGAGTTCCGCGGCCGCCCCGAAAGCCGCGACGGCCTGGGCGTAATTCCCTTTCTGGTAATACGCGTGGCCGATCAGGCTGTGGCCGCCGTAATGCTTCGGGTCGAGGGACACAGCCAGGTTTCCGTAGCGGAGGGCCTCGTCCGTGAGGCCGTACTTGAGGGCGACGACGCCCTTCTCATACTGGTATTGGGGGTTTGTCTCGTCCTTCTTGGGGGGCTTCGCTTTCTGGGCCTGGGCCGTGGCGCAGGCGATCAGGAGGAAGCTCGCGAGGAGGGGCAGGATAAACCGGACGGGCCGCATGCGGATCCTCTCTCGTTAAGCTCTCTTTCAGAATACTTATGATGACACAACTCCGGGCATGCGACAAGGGCACCGCTCGAGCTTCCGGCGGCGCCGGACGCTGACGGGAGGTTTGACCCCGGCGTTTGGGGCGTGGTAGATTAAGCCCGGAAAACAAGCTCCCCGGGTCCGAATGAAGGAGGGAACCATGGTCACAAAAAGATGCGCTCTGCGGATGGCGGTCGTCTGCGGGCTGGCCGCGCTGCTTTTGGCGCCGTCCGGCGCCGGGGAGCGCCCCGGCCTGGGCCGGGGGGCATCACTCGGCGCTCCGGAAGTTCCGGGACAGCCGGCGCCCGCGCTCTCCTTCGGCGTGGCGCCCACGGTGTTTTTTATGAGGGACGGGGGCGGGCTCAAGCAGCTCCTGACCGTGAACATCGATAATAGCGGAGCGCCGGCGGCAGGGGAGCTCACGGTCCGGCTCGACGGCCGCGACCTCTCGTTTCCGCTGAATCCGGTCGCGCGGGGCAAAAGCTCGTTTCCGATCGCCGTTCCCGAGATCCTGAAACCCGTCACCGCGGCGTTCACGCTCAAGGCGGGCGGCCAGGTGGTGACGAAGGATATCACCCTCAAGCCCCAGCGCAAGTGGACCGTCGACCTCTTCCATCATTCTCACACCGATATCGGCTACACCGAGCTCCAAACCCGCGTCGAAGCCAACCACGTCGAATACCTGGACTCGGTCATCGACTACTGCCGCCAGACGGATGGGTATCCCGACGACGCCAAATTCCGCTGGAATATCGAAGTCTCCTGGGCCCTCCAGCTTTACAAGAAGTTCCGGCCCGAGAGCAAGTTCCGGGAGCTGGTCAACCTGATCAAAGCGGGGCGCGTCGAGCTCTCCGGGCTGTACCTCAACCAGTCCGACGGCTTTTCCCACGAGGAGCTCATCCGTTCCGTGGACCTGGCCCGGGAGTTCGCCCGGACCGGCGGATTCGACGTCGTTTCGGCCATGAACGACGACGTGACCGGCTTTGGCTGGGCCCTCCCCCAAATCCTCACCCAGGCCGGCATAAAGTACTTCGCGACGGGCATCAATGAAACGCGCTCCCGCGCGCCGCTCCGGAGGCCGTGCGCCTTCTGGTGGGAATCGCCCGACGGCAGCCGCATCCTCCATTGGAACGGCGAGCACTATCTCTTCGGCAACTATGACCTCCTCCTGCACGAGCCGGTCGACAAGAGCTCGCCCAAAGTCGGGGATTACCTGGCCAAACTCGAGGCCCGCGGCGATTATCCCTACGACCTCATCGCCTTTAATGTCAGCGCCTGGGTGACGGACAACTGCCCTCCCGGCCGCGGCCTTTCGGACCGCGTCAAGGAGTGGAACGAGAAGTTCGCCTATCCCAAGCTCCGGCTGGCGACGCTGCGCGAGTTTTTCCGCGTCATGGAGTCCAAGTACGGCCAAATCCTGCCGGTTCACAAGCTCGGCTGGCCCGACTACTGGACCGACGGGGTCGGCTCGACGTCTTTCGAAACCGGACTCAACCGGCTCACGCACAGCGATCTCATCTCGGCGGAGAAGGCCTCGGCCCTGGCGGCCAAGCTCGACCTGGACAAGGACAAGCGATTCCGCTTCCCGGGCGAAGCGGTCCGGGAGACCTACGACCTGGCCATGCTCTACGACGAGCACACGTGGGGCGCTTGGAACAGCATCGATGACCCGCAATCGGAGCTGGCGCGCGGCCAGTGGACCCTCAAGTCGAGTTTCGCTTACCGGGCGCGGGAGTCGTCGCGGACGCTCCTCCGGCGCGGGACCGAAGCGCTGGCCAAGCTCATCAGCGCGGACGGCGATTACGAATTCGCCGTGTTCAATCCTCTCTCCTGGCCGCGAACCGACGTGGTGCGCGTGACGCTGCCGCCGGGGCCGCTGCGTGAGGCGAAAGGGAACATCCGCGTCCTCGACCGGCGCCTGGGGTCCGAAGCGAAATTCCAGATGATGGGCGAAGATGCCATCCTGGTCGCCGCCGGGAACGTTCCTTCGATGGGATACGCCGTCTTTTCTGTCAGGCCGGGGGAGGGAGGAGCGCCCGCCGCCGTCCCGGAGAAAAAGGTGACCGGTCCGGCTCCGAAAAGCATCCCCCTCTCCTCCATCGAAAACCGGTTCTACCGCGTCACCATCGACGGCAAGACAGGCGGCATCTCGAGCCTCATCGACAAGGAGACCGGCCGCGAGCTCGTGGACAAGGCCTGCCCCTGGCCCCTCAACGCCTACATTTACGAGCAGCCGGAGGGCGGACGCAAGGCCGTTGACGACATGACGAAGCGGGCGGTCTTCCATCGCTGGACGCCGCAGTCCGCCAAGGTCGCGACCGGATGGCGGGGCCCCGTGGCCACGAGTTTTCTGGTTACCAGCTCTCCCAAGATGTGCCGCAAGCTCGAGCAAGAAATCATCCTCTACGACGATATCAAGCGGATCGACCTCGTTAATGTCATGGACAAGGAGGAAACCTTCGACCCGGAGGCCGTCTATTTCGCCTACCCCTTCGCCGTCGGGCCCGGCCCGAACGTCCGCTTCGAGATTTCGGACGCCGACATGGCGCCGGGGACCGAGCAGCTCCCCGGGACGACCCTCGATTGGCATACCGTCCAGAACTGGGTCGAATTCTCCGGGAAGGACGCCCGGGTCATCTGGTCGCCGGTCGAGGCGCCCCTGGTCATGTTCGGCGATATCAACATCGGCAAGTGGCTCACGTCACTCGACCTCCGGAACGCCTGGATTTTCTCCTACGCCATGAACAACTACTGGATGACGAATTTCAAGGCCAGCCAGGAAGGCCGCGTCGAATTCCGTTACTCCCTGACGAGCCTCCCGCCCGGATCGGCCGCTCCGGAGCGCGTCGCGTCCTCCCGGTTCGGCTGGGAGGTCCACACGCCGCTTACCGCGGTCTGGCTCGCGCCGAAGAATAAGGGGCGGTTCACGACACCAATGGAATCGTTTGTCTCCGTCAATCAGCCGAACATCATCATTCAGGCTCTCTGGCTCGATGCCGACGGAACTCCCGTCGCGCGCCTCCGCGAAATCGAGGGGAAGGCAACGGAGGCCCGCATTTCATCTGCCGTCTTCTTGGGATTCACGACAATGCAAACGGGTGCTTCGAAGACGATGGAAACCGGCTCGATCCCGGTGAGCCTTAAGCCCTTCGAGATTAAAACGGTCAGGATCATCGGAAACTGATGGGGATGGTCGAGAAAGAAGGACGCGGAGATGGATAACAACACCACAAGAAGTGACGAGACCGAGAAACTCCGCCGGCGGGAGGAGGAGCTCCTGGCGCGCATCGACAAGCTGAAAGCGTCGATGAGCCAGACGAGCGAGATCGATACCCTCGTCTTCAAGAATTCGCTGATGAAGCAGGCCCAGGACGAGCTGAGGCGTGTCCAGGAAAAGCTGACCGGCGTCAGGGAGGGGGAGATTTAAGGCCCTTCTTCGTCGCGCCGGAAGGACCAGCGGCCCCCGGCCGGGCGGGCCGACCGGATAAAAGCGGCGCGGCCTCGCTCCGGGCAACCGAGCCGCATATCAGTAGAGGTAGGCGATCCCCAGCCCGAAATAATTGGACTGTGTTCTGACGTAGGAGTTATTTTCGCCCATCCCGAAATCGGGCGTTTTCTTTTTGACGTGGTAGTGGCGATATTCCGCGATCAATCCGAAACTCTTGCCGGTCCTGATCTTGATCCCGCCCCCGAAATGCTGAAGACTGCTGTTCGAGACGGAAGCGCCCGCGCCCGCGCAGACGAAGGGGACGATGAACTTCGTCGGCAGATTCAGGGCGATATTCGCGGCCAGGGGCAGGTCGTCGATGACGTAATCGAAGCTGAAGCCGACGGCGAGAATCCGGGGCAGAAAGGGATAGAACCAGAAGGATTTGACGATGGCGATATGGCGGGTCATGTCGGTGAAGCCCGCGGGCGGATTCAGGACGGACTGGTAGCCGATGTATCCGAGGGAAAGATTGGATTCCCAATGGGGCTCCCTCTTTTTGGCCGTCTGGGCGTATCCGGCGGCCGCGCAACAGAACAGAACAAAGACGATAATGATCTTCTTCATGGGGCCCTTCCTCTGATCAGCTTCCCTTCTTGTACAGGACCTTCCCGCCGACGATCGTGGCCAGGACCTCGGCGGTCCGGATCTCTTCCTCCGGGCAGGTCAGGATGTCCTTCGAGAGGACGGTGATGTCCGCCAGCTTGCCGGGCGAGAGCGATCCCTTGATCCCCTCCTCGAAGGCGGCGAAGGCGCCGTTGATCGTATACGCCCGGAGCGCTTCCATGCGGCTCATCTTCTGGTCGGGGAAAAAGGCCGTGCCGTCCTTCATCTTCCGCGTCACGGCGGCGTAGAAACAGGATATCGGGTCGATGGGCTCGACGGGCACGTCTGTGCCGTTGCAGATAACCGCCCCGGAGGCCATGAGCTTTTGCCAGACGTAGGCGCCTTCCCCGGCCCGCTTCTCGCCCAGCCGCTTGAGGACCCAGGGGCCGTCAGAGGTGCAGTGGATCGCCTGCATGGCGGCGATGACGCCGAGGCGGCCGAATCGCGGGATGTCGGCGGCGCTCAGGTGCTGGGCGTGCTCGACCCGCCACCGAACGTCCTTTTTGTCCGGGTGGGCCTGAAACGCCTCCTCGTAGATGTCCAGGACTTCCCGGTTGGCCCGGTCGCCGATGGCGTGGATGCCGAGCTGGAACCCGTTCTCGATGGCGAAGGCCGCGGTCTCTTTGAGCGCCGCGATCGACTCCGTGTTCAGGCCCGTGGAGCCGGGGAGGTCGGCGTAGGGCTCGAGAAGCCAGGCGCCGTGGGAGCCGAGGGCGCCGTCCATGAACCGCTTGACGGTCCGGACGGTCACGTGGTTGTCGGCGGCCCCGATCATCCTGTAGGCGGCCCCTTTGGCCCGGAGCGCCTGGTTTCCCTCGCCGATCATGACACACAGCCTGACACCGAGCGTTCCTTCCTCGGCCATCTTTTTATAGAGATCGATCGTCCGGAAGGACGCGCCGGCGTCATGGAAGGTCGTCACCCCGTTTTTGAGGCACTCCTCCACGGCAAGTTCGACCTGACGGCGCTCCCTGGCCAGGGCTTCCGCCGGGCTCAGTTTCGGCTCCCGGACGCGGATGAGACCCTGGGCCGTTTCGAGGAAAGCGCCGATGGGATTCCCCTTGGCGTCGCGGATGATCTGGCCTCCCTTCGGGTCGGGGGTCTTGGCCGTGATCCCGGAAAGCTCCATCGCCCTGGCGTTGGCCAGGCTGGAATGGCCGCTGGCGTGCTCGAGGACAACCGGATTCGCCGGCGCGGCCTTGCTCAAGGCGTCATGGAAGGGCAGACCGTCGATATTCGGTTCGGGAACGCTTGTCCATTTCTCCTGGTGCCAGCCGCGGCCCTGGATCCATTCGCCCGGCTTCGCGGACTTGGCGGCCTGGCCGACCATGGCCGTGATTTCGTCCCAGCTGCGGGCCTTGGTCAGGTCGAGGATCATCTTGGAGGCCCCGAGGCCGGTGAAGTGGCCGTGGCTCTCGATGATGCCCGGGATGGCCAGGGCGCCCTTGAGGTCCACGACTTGCGTCGAGCCGCCGATGAAGCGTTTGATGTCGTTCTCGGTCCCGACGGCGACGATCTTCCCGCCGCGGACGGCGATGGCCCGGGCTTCGGGGGCCTTCTCGTCCACGGTCACGACCTTTCCGTTCGTGAGGACGAGGTCGGCCGGCGCCTCGGCCCCCGTCCGCCGGGCGTTGGCCAGATAAAGCGGCCCGAGGGCGGCGGCGATCAAGAGGATAAACAGGATGCGGCGTCTTCGACTCATGAATTTGTCTCCAAGCCGGGCATTCGCGGACTCGAGCCATGAGGTTAATACGGTTTCCCCGGCGTGTCAACGCCCGGCCCGCGCCAATATAGATTGGGCATGGAGGTGCTCTAGATATGGCCTCCACTCCAGAGCGCGGTTCTTCACGCCGCGAAAATCTCGTCCTTCTCGGCGCCAAAACAACTCGCTTGGCGTACGCTACGCCAAGCTCAGACAAGTTTTGTCGGTTGCCCCTGCAACTTCCCTCAAAGGACGCGATTCTCGGGCTAAACCGCGCATGACGTTCCGGCCATATCTAGAACACCTCCATCCCAAAAAAAAGGGGCGGCCGGGGAAGGCCGCCCGTGAGAATGGACGGAGCCTGTGGTCCCTTACTTGTGTTTACGGATGAAGATGTCGCCGTTGAACGTTGTCAGCGAGATCTCCTGGCCGCCTCCGTTGATCGTCCCGTAAATGCCCTTGTCGAAGTTGATCCGGAACTGGCCTTTCTCGGTCTTCTCGGCCCCCTCGACTTTCGTCGGGGCGGTCTTAAGCGAGACGTCGAAATCGCTGTAGATATTGCCCTGCTGGGACTTCATCCGGACGCTGGCCTTGACGTCGGCCGGCAGGGTGATGTCGATGTCGCCGTTCATGTTGCTGAAGGACAGCGGCTTGTCGGCGGACACCCTCGTGAAAACGACCTCGATATCACCGTTCACGGTGTGGGCGACCACGCTTCCCGCGACGTTGCGCAGGCTGATCCGGCCGTTTGAGCAGCCGACCTCGATGTCGCCGTTGACGTTCTCGACGACGACCTTCCCGTCGTTCATCGCGCCCAATTCGAGGGACGAGGCGACGGGGACCTGGATGGTCAGGTCGACGGCGTACTTCCAGGATTGCGTATTGACGGTGACGGTGTTGTTGTCCTCCTCGACGGAGAGACCGGTCATCGCAGAGGTGATGAGCTTCATGCCCTCGTGACTGCGCTCCGTTTTCTCCTCCTGTTCGTCGGCGGATAATTTTGCCGCCCGGGCGTCTTCCCGAGCGAGCTCGAAGGACTTCATCGTCTTTTGCAGAACTCTCGTGGCTTCCCTGGAGCCGGCCAGGGCGAAGGGCTCCTCGCCGAGCGCTCTTTCCCGGACGCGGGCCTCGACGACGACGTCTTTCCCGTCGTAACCCTTGACGGTGATCGAACCTCGCATGAGCGAGGCCTCGATCTTGGCCGGCTTGGCCGGGTTGCTGAGAGGGACGACAACCCGGTCGGGTTGGGCCTGGGCGACCCGGTCGGGCGAAGGGGTCTTTTCGGTACGGGCGGCCTGCTGGGCGAACGCCAGGGTGCCCCCCGAAACGAGCAGCGCGAGAACGAGCAGTTGTCCGATGGTCTTTTTCATGGTTACCTCCATAACCGCTAAGCGGTCCTTTTTTTGATGAGAATGTCGCCGTTCATGGTGTCCAGGGCGATCTCGGGGCCGCCCTTGCCCGCCCGGACGCCGAAGGAACGGTCGCTTTTATAGATGAACTTCCCTTTGCTTTCGTCCCGGGCCGGCGTCTTGGCCGGAAGCGCGGTCACGGGAAAATCCGAATAGGCCTCGCCGTTGAAGGTCTTGAGCCGGAAATCGGCCGAAATGTCCGCCGGCAGAGTGAGCACCAGGTCGCCGTTGATCGTCTTGAAGGCGCACCGGCCGCTCGGCACGGCCCTGAACCCCACCCGGAGCTCGCCGTTCACGGTCTGGGCCTCGCCGGAGCCGGCGATGCCGGACATGCGGACCTTGCCGTTGACGTTGTGGATGTCGAACTCGCCCTCGACGCCGGTGACGTCGACATCCCCCCCGGTCACGGTAGAGACGGCCAGGTTCGTCTTGACGGGGACCTTGAGCTCAAAGGCGTAGTGGACCTCGTAACCCGGGTCCCGCCAGGAATGGACCCGGCGCCCGCTCCTTTCGTTGTCGCGGAAGGGCCCGTCCACGTAGATGTCGATCGCGCCGCCCTTCTCGGTGATGTCGAGCTTGACCTCCTGCGCGGCGAGGGCGGCCTTGTCTTCGGTCTTGGCGTAAATCGTCTTGTGGGCGACGAGGAGGACGTCCGGGCCGGCGTAGCCCTCGACCCTGACGGGGCCGAAAACGTTGTCCACGACCACTTCGGCGGCCTTCGACGCGTCGGCGAATTTCAGGGTCTTCTGGATCTCCTCTTTTTTCTGGACGGGATAATCCCGGCCGTAGTCGGTCCCGGCCGCGGCCGCCGAAAGGGCCAGGGCCGCCGCGATCAGGATCGTTCCGATGATGAGCTTTGGTTGATGCATGATTGGATCCCCTTAAATCAGCTGCTTGATGCCCTGCTCGGCCAGTTTTTTAACGTCGGGATTGAGCTTCTCGGTCTTAATGAGCGCCTTGAGGGCCTCCGACGCGCGCTGTTCCCGGATTTCGACGAGGAGGTCGATCAGGGCGACCTGGACGAGGGCCGAATCCTGGACGGCGAGCGAGTCGATGAGACTGTCCCTGACGCCCGGCTGGTTCCGGAAGAGGTAGAGGGCTTCGACGGCCGCCAGGCGAACGTTGGGGTTGGGGTCCGTGTTCAACGTGTTGACCAGCGCGGTCAGGGTCTTGGCGCTTGGGTTCTGGACGGCCGCGGTGTAGCTGATCCCCTGGAGCCGCTGCGACGCCGCGGGCAGGCTGAGGAGCGAGACGGCGACCGTCTGCCGCATGTCCTGGACCTCTCTTTGTAGAGAGGAGAGACGGGCGGATTTCCCGCCGCTCCCGCTCACGAGCCAACCGGTCCCGATGCCCAGGAGCAGGAGGAAGGCCGAGAACGAGGCGGCGAAGGCCGGCCGGCGGAACGAAAACCACTCCCCGAAGCCCGATAAGAAGTGGGCCCGGGCGGGCCGCTTTTCGGCGGCGGCCATTTCGTTTTTGCTGGTTTCGAGCATCGCGTAGAAGCGATGGCGAAGCGCGCCCGAGGGCTGTTCCTCGGGCAGGACGCCCAGCTTGGCCCAGACGGCGGTCAGGTTTTCGATCTCCTCCCGGCACGCGGCGCAGGCGACAATATGGCCCTGGACGTCCCGCCTGGACGCCTCGTCGACGTCCCCGGTGAGGTAATCGGCGAATCGATCCTGAATTTTATCGCAGTTCATGAGGCTTTCCCTCCCTGGAGTTCGAGATAGATCCGGCTGAGGTCCTTGAGGGCCCGGTGGACCTGGACCTTGACGGTGCCCACCTGGACATCGAGGAGCTCGGCGATCTCGCGGAGCTTGAGATTCTGGAAGCGGAAGAGGACGAGAAGCTCCCTCTTTTTCGGCGGCAGCTTGTCCAGGGCCCGGCGGACGAGCACGGCCTCCTGGTCGGCCTCGAAGCGTTCCTCCGGCAGGGGTTCCTGGCTCGGCGCCTCCGCGAACTGGTCGTCGAGAGCGACCTCGCCCTTCTTCTTCCTCAGGAAATCGACGTGGGCGTTCCGGGCGATCTGGAACACCCAGACGACGAACCGGTTTTCCCCCTGGTAGCCCGCCCGGTACTTCAGGATGCGGATGAAGACTTCCTGGACGAGGTCCTCGCTCGCCGCCCGGTTTCCCGTGAGGCGGAGGAAGAAGTTGTAGAGCATCGTCTGGTGCCTTTCGAAGAGTATGGCCAGCTTTTCGACTTTTCCGTCCCTGACCAGTTCCATCAGCTCGTTGTCGGTGGGAGGCATGCGTCCGGTCTTCTCTCCGTTCGAATTCTCGTCGTCCATGGGTAATTACCGCCCCTGCGGCAAAAGGTTACACCTAATCGGGCCTTTTTTGAACCGGTCCCCTTAAAGGTTGGATGGGTCCTGTCACGGTGCGTCCCAGAAAGGGCCGAGCGGATGGCCTGCACTCCAGAGCGCGGTTTTTGACGCCGCGAGAATCCCGCCCTTCTCGGCACCAAAACAACTCGCTTGGCGTGCGTTACGCCAAGCTCAAACAACTTTTGGCGGTTCCCCCTGGAACTTCCCTCGAAGGACGCGATTCCCGGACTAAACCGCGCATGACGTTCCGGCCATTCCCCTCAGCCCTTTTTCATGCACCGTGCCATCCATCTCTATCCTAACGGTTTGACTTGGCGGGGAGGGGGATGTTATAAAAAGGGCGGATTTCCCAGGGAGAACGTACTATGGCGCGACTGAGCTACGCGAAGGCCGGGGTCAGCATCGACGCGGCCGACCGGTTCATCCGGATGATCAGGCCGCTCGTTCGGAAAACCGAGCGGCCCGAGGTCCTGGGCACGATCGGCGGCTTCAGCGGTCTGTTCCGCCCCCGGCTCGCGGGCATGAAGAAGCCGGTCCTCGTGTCCTCGACGGACGGCGTGGGCACGAAGCTCATGATCGCGCAGATGCTCGGACGATACGACACGGTGGGGATCGACCTCGTGGCCATGTGCGTCGACGACGTCATCGTCCTCGGAGCGGAGCCGCTGTTCTTTCTGGACTATATCGCCGTGGGCAAGGTCCAGCCCCGGGTTCTCTATGACATCATGAAAGGCATCGTCAGGGGCTGCCGCCAGGCCCGCTGCACCTTGATCGGCGGCGAGACCGCCGAGCTCCCGGGGCTCTACGCCCCGGACAAATGGGACCTGGCGGGTTTCTGCGTGGGGGTCGTCGATGAGCCGGGAATCATCGACGGGCGGAAATGCCGTGCCGGCGACGCGGTCATCGGTCTGGCCTCGTCCGGGCTTCACAGCAACGGCTATTCTCTGGCCCGCGCGGCCTTCACGGAACGGGAGATCAAGAGCGGCGTGGGGAAAGAACTCCTCAGGCCAACGAAGATTTACTGCGCGGATATTCTCGAGATCCTGAAAACCGTCCCTGTCAAATCCATGGCCCATATCACGGGCGGCGGGTTCTACGACAATATCCCGCGCGTGATTCCCCGCGGGCTGGCCGTCCGGATCGCCAAAGGTTCATGGCCCGTTCCGGCCATTTTCCGGAAGATCGCATCGAAGGGCCGCATCGGGGAAAGGGAAATGTTCCGGACATTCAACATGGGGATCGGCATGGCCCTGGTGGTTTCTCCGGGACACGCGGACCGGGCTCTCTCCCTATTTGCCCGGCTTGGACAGAAGGCCTGGATTATCGGTGAAGTGGTCAAAGGAACCCGGGGAGTAACCCTTCTGTGATGCCGGGTATACTTTCTAAATATTCCTAATAAATTATTATAAATAAAATACTTAACCATTTCTTCACGGATCGGTGTGACATAATCTGACTTCATCAGACATTCGGGGAATGGCTATTGACTCCGGGCGGATTCCCGCTATTGTGATATTGTTGGGGCCAGTAAAGGTGCGGCGTTAAGGAACCAATCCGGTGAGTAAAAGAGCACGAGGGGGCTCTTTATTCGGCCCCGCTTAGGGTTCCTGAGCGGGGGGCAATCGTCAGCCCGCCGATTTCCCGTGTTTCATCCGCCAGGTTGACCATCAGGTCGAAATCTCCCGCCGGCCCGCCCTTTGACCTGATCGTATAAGCGTCGTCCCCGAGAAGGCCCAGGACTCGGCTCTTCCCGCCCTTGAGGTCGAGCGCCCGCTTGAACAACGCTTTCCCCTCGGCCCCCACGAGAGAGAGATTGTCGCTGTCGATGATCATGTTGTCCAAGGCGCCGCAGGCCAGAGCATAAAGCTCCCGTTCGTTCCGGGTGAGCTCGATCTCCCGGTCCCGGAGGAGGAGGCAATCCGGGTCGTTCAGCCAGAATTTCCGGTGCATGAACTGACGTAGCAGGGCGTTCTTCAGGGCGAAGTAGGCGTTCGGCCCCTGGAAAGCTGACGGGCGCGTCTTCCAGTAAGGGGCCGTGTCCTCGCCGATCCTCATCCCATCCACCAACCCGACCGAAGGCAGCAGCGGAGCGCCGCAGCCGAGGATGAAGCTCGAACCAACCGCCTTCCGTACGGCGCGCAGGCCCTGCCGGTAGGCCTGGATGGGCGTCACGTTTTTGCGCCGGCCGCCCGGCATGGCCGAGCCGAACAAAAAATCGATCTTGAAATAATCGAAGCCGGCCCCCTTCAGGGCCGAAAAGAGCCCGTGGAGGTGGGCCTGGACCTCCGGGTTCGAGAGGTCCAGGGCATGGATGACCCTGTTCCAGCTCCGATGGCAGAATTTGGGCCGGCCGTTTTCGGACACCATCCAGCCGGGGTGGTCCGCGACGAGCTCCGAGGTCTCGGCCGCGCTGAAGGGCGCCGTCCAGATCCCGGCCCGGAACCCGTTCCGCGAGATGGCCCGGGCCAGGCCGTCGAGGCCCGGGTACCCGGGCTTGGCGGTCATCCAGTCGCCGATATCCCGCTCATAGCCGTCGTCGACCTGGAAGACTTCGAAGGGGAAGTCCGCCTTGAGCGTCCGGGCCGTCTCGACATTCCGGACGACGTCGTCCCAGGTGAGATTGCCGAAATAATGGTACCAGCTGCACCAGCCGACGGGGTTCCAGGGGTTGATGCGGACCCGGTTTTCCTTTTTGACGAGCGTCCCGTAGACATCCAGCAAATCTTCGACCGCCCCGCCGCGGAGGATGGCCAGGGGCTCGAGCGGCACGGGATCGTCGAACGACGCGTCGAAAAAATCGAGGCAGCCGACCAGCTCGGCCCCCTCGACGAGGAAAAAGGGATGGGCGATCCTTGACGTCAGGAAGCCAAGGACCGCTCCGTCCCAGGCGACAAAGTAATCGCTCCAGACGCGGGGCAAAAGCTCTCCGAGGAGCGGGGAGAACCCGTAGGGATTCGTCGCGTGGATCGGGCCGAGCTCGGGAAACGTGTCGGATGGCGCCGCTTTCTGCGTCGGGCCCCAGGACTGCCAGTTGTTCATTAGGAACGTCGACGGGACGGGCAGGCGCAAAACCTCGACCCGGCCGGGGCGCCCCGAGACCGTCCCCCGGACGATCAAGCCGCGGGCGGCATTTTCAACGCTGATATCCAGTCTCGCGCCGGGCAGGCGGCGGACAAACCGCCCCGCTCGCGCGGGTTTCCCGAAGAGCCGCACTAGCTTCCGCTCACTTGATATCGTTTTTGCGGCAGAACTCGGCGATCTTTTCCCGGAGTTCCCCGGCCATGCGGATGGCCTTGCCCTCGGTGAGGGCCGGCAGGAGGCGCGCCAGGTCGTTCCGGGCCTTCTGAACCTCCACGGCGGCGGCTTCGGCGGCGTCCAGCCCCTCGGGCGTCCCGCCGGCGGCCCCTCCCATGAACCGGCTGGAGGCGGCGACGAAACCCTCCTCGACGGCCTTGACCTTCAGTTCTTCAGCGGAGACCGGCCGGCGCGTCTCCTTATAGATGAAGAACGCGGCCACGGCCACTAGCAGGATGACCAGGAATCTTTTGCCCATGGTGATGCTCCCCGTCTGATTGTAGACCAAGCCGGTTGAGGGTTCAACCCTCGGAAGCCGACGTAGCGCCGAAGACTCCGAGGGATGCCGGTTGAGATTCTCAGAAGACGAGGTTTGAAACGGCAATCCTGGCCGTGACGATACCCGCGAAGACGAGGAAGAGCACCGCCGCGATGAGAGCCAGCCTCCGTTGCAGCGGGCCGAGCGTTTCGGACAAGCTCGCGATCCTGCGGAAAGGCATCAGAACGCCGACGCCGAATCCGGCGATCGTCCCGCTCAGCAGGGCGAGATAAAGGGGATAGCCGATATATCCGTATTCTTTCTGGAGCATGCAGAACGGACAGCGGTGCGTCGGGAGTTCGTAGATGTATGGGGAAATGAAGGCGAAGATCGAAACGACTGAAACCGCGAACATCAGGAGGGCCAGGCCAGAAAAAAGATATCCGCCGCGGCCTTTTCTCCAATAGATCAGGCCAAGCCCGGATGCGGCCGCCGTGACCGCATAGAAGACGGCCATCGCCGGAACCCTGGGGATGCCGCCCATGCCCGGGACGAGGGAACCGGACGCGGCGCTGAAGAGGGTCCCGCAACAGGAGGTGATGATATCGGGCTTGAGACGGAGAAAGTACGCGGCCTGGAGCCCGCCCTCGAGCAGGACCAGGGGTGCGAGGATGAGGAAGGCGCGGTACTTGACCTTGATCAGCGGGTAGTCGAAGCCGCGGCTGTCGACGTGGTTCAGGATGAGCCAGACGCCGACGCAAAGGAAGTTGACCAGCCTCACGACGAGAGTCGGGTAGCCGAAGCCATTGACATTCAGCGATCCCGCCGCGCACATGGCGCCGACGAAAAACGGCTGGATTCGGTCCGCGGTGAGGATGTAAAGAAAAAAGGACAGGAGCTCGAAGGCGAACACGTAGGCCAGGAGGGTCGAAACGAGGTACGTTTTGCGCTCGAGGGCCAGCTGGAGTTCGCTGCCGCTGCCGAGGTCCCATTTCCTAAGGATTCCGACGGCCGCCGCCGAAGAATACGCGACCATCAAAACGACAAATACCGATCCCGCGAGAAGGGCGATGATGAGGGGATGGAAAATCATCCCGTCCCCCCGTCGATGCGGCCGTCCCGGAGGTTCACGACTCTGTCTACGACCCGGGATTCGCTGACCAAGGGGTCGTGGCTGGCCAGGAGGAGCGTCTTCCCGTCCTCCTTGAGACCGGCCAGGATGTCCATGAAATCCCGGGAGAGGTTGGTATCAAGGTGGGCTGTGGGTTCGTCGGCGATGATGACGGCCGGGTCATTCATGAGGGCCCGGACCATGACCACCCTCTGGGCCTCGCCGCCGGACAGCCACTCGGCCTTCGATTCGGCCTTGGGCCGGATGCCGAAGCGGTCGAAAAGGGCCAGCCCTCTTTTCCTGATGGTCGCGAAACTCTCGCCGATCGGGTAGGCGGGAAGCACGGCGTTCTCTAGGGCCGTGATTCCCCGGATCAGATTCGCCTGCTGGAAGACGAAGCCGAAGGTCCTCCGCCGGATCTCCGTAAGGAACCTCTCCGGCAGGCTGGTGATCTCCCGCCCCCGAACCCAGATCCTCCCGGCGCTCGGCCTGGACATGCAGCCGATCATGCTGAGGAGGGTCGTCTTGCCCGACCCGCTCGGTCCCTTCAGGACGGTGGCCTTGCCGGCCTCGATCTCGAGGCTGATCCCCTGGACGGCCGTGAATTCGTTGGGCTTGCCCCGATTGAAGGATTTCCTGACGTCGCGGAGTTCGATCATGGCGGCGCGCTCACCTCATCACGGAATCCGGGTCGACGATGGCCGCCCGCCAGGAGGGGAGGATGGTCGCCACGGTATAGGGGACGACGGTCAGGAAAAAGAGCGCCGCGATCTGGGCGGTGTCGATGTAAGGCGTGACCCTGAACTGGGGATAGAGGACCGACCAGCCCTTGAGAACGGGCTCGAAGAGCTTAGCCGAAGCGAAAAAGACATGGGCGTAGGCCAGGAGAATTCCGACCAGGAACGCTGACAGGGAAACGGCGAGACCCTCCCAGGCCTTCATCAGGATCACATCGGACGTCTCCCAGCCGATCGCCTTGAGGATCCCGATCTCTCTCCGTTCCTCCGCGCTCAGACCCGAGGCCTTGTCCCAGGCAAAGATGATAAAGGCCAAGAGGGAGCCGGCCAAGATGACGACGAGCAGGCCGCCCCGCCAGTCGAAGACGGCGTCATACGTCCTCAGAATCTCGTCCCTCAGGATCTGCCGCGTGTCAGGCAGGATGCCCGCGATCTTGACGGCGATCGTAAGAATCTCACGGGGGTTCCTTATTTTGAGGGTTAGGTCGGTGGCCCGGTCTTTGGGCGTGCCGAAGAGTCTCCGGAAGTCGTCCTCCGATACGAGGACCAGGTCCGAGGAGACGAGCGCCGAACGCGGTGAGAGCAGGCCCTTGACCTCGAGGTTGAGAATGGCGGCATCGTAGGCCTTGAATTCGATGATGTCCCCTTCGGAGGCCAGCCGGGCCCTCGCCACTCCCTCCCCGATCGAGATCGACCCGGGGGGCTGTGGCGGATTGTTGGGGACGACGAGCGTATAGTTGGCCCCGGTGATGGGATCGTAATAATATCCCCACAGCCGCGCGGCCACCGCTGCGACTCCGGGGATATCCTTGATCCGCTCGATATAACTCAGGGGCACCAACTCGTGGCGCCCGGCCGCGGTTTTCTGGACGACCATCTCCGGGGCGTCCCCCAGGATCACGGCGGCCTCCCGCTTCAGCGCGTAGGCGAAGAACATGACGGAGGCCAACAGAAACACCACAAGCGTGTAAACAGCGAGCAGCGCGGCGTTCTTCCTCTTCCGCCTCAGGAGTGAGGAGAGGGTGAAATCGACGACGTTCTTTTGCCGCTCAATCCACTTGGCCATTGAGCCTCTTCAAGCCGCGGGGGGGCATGGCGATGGCCCCCGAAGGGAAATGCTCAAGGGAAAAGGGCCCTTCCTGAAAGGCCGTATGGAGGTCCGCCTGCGAGAGGTGCCGCGTGTAATTGGCCTCGGTGAACAGCCCGAGATCGGTGAGTTGCAGCCTCGTTACGAGGCCGGCCGTTTCCCGCAATGACGGGCCGTCCTGTCGCCGCCTGACGGACGCGTGGACCGCCATCAAGATGACGAGGAGGAGGCCGGCCCCGAGATAGAGGAAAAAAATCCGGGACTTCCTCATCGTGGTCAGTCGATATCCTTGACCGTCTGCGCAGTAATGTCCGCGAACGTGCGGGCCGGTCGGCCCTTGTGGTCGGCGGCGAAGGTCCTGGCGTCCGCCTCTTTCTCGAGAGGGATGAGTTCCCGCCCCATCGGCCCGTAGACATCGCTGCCCAGGACGTAAAAGGCCCTGCGGCCGTCGATGAAGGCCTGGCTGTAATAATCGGTCACATAAATGGCGGCGATGTCCGACGGCTTTCTCGCCGGCGGATAGGCGCCCATGTCGAAATAGAACCTGAACATGTCCTTGGGCCCGTCGAAAAAGGCGCGCGTGCCGTTCTTGAACAGAATCTCGGCCAGGAAGCCCGGGTACTTGGCGACAAACATTCCGCATACCACGCACTTGTCTTCAGGTCCGGGGCTAACGGGCGGCGGGACCAATCGGGCCGGCTCCTGACCGGCCATCCCGCTCCCCCGCCAAAGACCCGCCGCCACGAGCGCCAGAGGCAGGAACACCGCAACACGGACAATATTATTTTTCATGGTCGCCGCCTTACCCTCCTCGCCCGGCCGAGCTGGACGCCCCCGCCGAAACGCGACTAGACATATTTTAGGGATTGGTATAAGATTTTACAAGAGGAAGAGGGGCCGAATGGTATTGCCCGGGAAAAATGCGCGGAATTTCAGCCTGAAAATAACCGTCATTTTCGTTTCCTGTCTTCTTATTGCAGCCGTTTTGCCTGCCAAAGACCTTGAAATCGTCAAGGACGTCGCCGGATTCCGGGTGGTGATGCGGATCGATCGAAACCCTCCCATAAAGGGCGACAACGCGATGGAGATCGTCCTTCTCGACTCCGCTGGCGGCAGCGTTCCCGACGCCAAGATCCTGGTCAACTACTACATGCCCCCCATGCCCCGGATGGCCCCGATGAACTACAAAAAAGAGGCTAGGCCGAAAAAGGATAAATACGGCCTCAAGATGAACCTTATCATGGAAGGCCCCTGGATCATCGTTATGAAGATCGCCATGGGGGGAAAAACGCTGACGGCGAGGTTCAATATCAGTGTCGTCTGACGCAAAAACGCAGGAGGAGAGGCCGGGCCGGGCCAAGGCTTGACACAGTCCGGGCCTGAATGAGCGAGCTTGCTGTTCTGCGCCTTGCTTTTTGCCCTCGGTTCCCATCTCGCAGGACGGCTTTCTGTGCCGCGGGACAGGTCCCCGTACCTTCGCCACTTTTTGGCAATTATTAGTGCGCATTTACTCTGATATTGTGATTTCTTGGCCCTTAAAGGGTTGGCATGATTCTTGATATTTTTCCGGACAAGAGGGTGAGACTTTTGTTTGCACGCTTTCCATCGAAGAGATGGATAATCCGAATTTGATAAGGAGGAGCGGACATGAATGACGGAACAGGAAAACGCAGACACCCGTTTACCAGGCGAGACTTTTTGAGGGGCGCCGCCATCGCCGGCGCCGGACTGGCCGTCCCGCTGAAATTCATCGCCGGGAAGGCCTACGCCATCGCCAACAGCCAGCAGCTGCGGAAGTGGATCCAGCCCATCCGGCAGTTGGACCTTTTAAAGGGGGCTTACGATAATAGCGTAGGCATCCCAACCTTCGGGCTTCCCGGAGGAATCCCGGACCCCGCCTTCCCCAATACGCGTTTTTACGAAGTCACGGCCGGTGAATTTACAGATCAGCTTCATCCGGACATGCCCGCGACAACGCTCTGGGGCTACACGCCGAACGGGGTTTTGCCCCGGCACCTGGGTGGAGTCATGCTCCAGGAGCGTGGCGTCGCCGCCAGGATGAGGTTTACGAACACGCTGCCCGCCCAACATATTCTCCCCGTCGACCGGACCATTCCCGGCGCTCTTGGAGCCGACAACCGCATCGCCATCCACGCCCACGGAGGGTTCGTGCCCTGGACGAGCGACGGCGGACCGTTCGACTGGTGGACTCCCTCGGGCACGGGCGGACTCAGCTTCCAGAACGGGCCGGGGAGCTTCCTTGACAATATCGGAGCTCAGCCGATGCTCCCCGGGCAGGCCGACTATTTCTATCCCAACGACCAAAGCGCCCGTCTGGTCTGGTACCATGATCACGCCTTCGGGACGACGAGGCTCAACGCCTACGCCGGCCTCGCCTCGGGTTACCTGATTCTCGACGCGGTGAACGCCGCTTACGTCGCGGCGAACAAGCTTCCTCCCATCACGAGCACCTACCCCCTCATATTCCAGGACAAGAAATTCGTCAATCCTTCGACGGCGGTCACCGACCCGACCTGGTTCACGATCGTGCCCCAGAAAGTGCAGGCCTTTGGCAGCCTCTGGTACGAGCATGTCTATGACCCAAAGCAGTTCAAGCTCTTGAAGGCCTCAAAGTACCTCGTCCCCCCGAACCCGTCGTGCATCCCGGAGTTTTTCGGCGACACCATGCTGGCCAACGGCCTCGTCTACCCGACCCTCACCGTGGAAGCCAAGCGTTATCGCTTCTTCCTCCTGAACGCCTGCAACGCCAGGGTCCTGAATATCAATCTGTTCCAGACCGCCGCCGGCGCTGACGTCGTCACCAACCCCAAGACGGGATTCGCCGCCGTCGGCACCCTCGTCGGGCCGCCCATCATCCAGGTCGGTAACGAAGCCGGCTTCCTTGTCACGGAAACCAGCCATCCGAACAACCTGCCCTTCAACCCGGCCACACTGACCGGAAACCTGATGCTGGCTCCTGCGGAACGGGCTGACATCATCATCGACTTCACCGGCAAGGCCGGCTCCGAATTCATGATGTACAACGACGCACCGGCGCCGTTCCCCGTCGGGCCGCCGACCAACGACTATTATCTCGGCAACCCGGCCAACCCCATCCAACCGCTGGCCGGCACAGGGCCGGACACCAGGAACCTCCTGAAGATCAAGGTCGTGGCCGGGGCCTCCGACCCTCAGCCCGCGGGCCTCATCTTGAACCCTGCTCTTATCGACCCCCCCGTGTTGTCTCCCTACGTGTCGACCGTGCCGCCGATCGCGCCGCTCACGGCCCCGGCCGGGGCGTTCCTGAGGGACCTGACCCTGAACGAGGACTTCGACGGTTACGGCCGTCTGCGCCAGATGATCGGTACGACGGCCCCCGCCCTTGTAGGGAAGGGCTTCGGCCTCGAATACCTGGCCAGCCCCACCGAGCAGCCGGCGGCCGGCGCGATCGAGGTCTGGAGGATCTTCAACCTGACCGCCGACACCCATCCCATCCACTTCCACCTCGTCAACGTCCAGGTCATGTCGCGCCAGCCGTTTAAAATCAGCAGCGGCGTCTTCGTGCCCACCGGAATACCGCGCGGGCCTGAGCCCGAGGAAGTCGGCTGGAAGGAAACGGTCAAGATGCATCCGGGGGAGGCCACGACCGTCGTCATGAAGTTTGATCTTCCCGCGGTTCCGTTCGTCGTGCCGACCAGCAACCGGGCCACGACCGCCCTCAACCTGGCCCTCGGGCAGTACGGCATGGGCCTGCCGCCGGGGCCGGTCTACAATGAGTACGTCTACCACTGCCATATCCTCGAGCACGAAGAGCACGATATGATGCGGCCGCTGATCGTGACAGGCCAGACCCCGGTCCTGCCGCTGCTTCTGGCGCAAGCGACGTTGTCGGTTTCCGGGACAACCGGTGGTACGGTCACGTTCACAGTGGACAACGCCGTCCTTCCGATCACGGTATCCCCGGGCCCGGGCGCGCCGGCCGCGACGGCCACAGCGAACCAATTCTCCGTCACCGTCGCTCCCTTGACGGCGCCCGGGTCATTCACGTACGTTGTCCAGGACAGCAGCAACAGACCATTGCCCACGAACCAGGTGACGGCCACGCTCAACATCACTCTCTAGCTGCGGGAGCACTCGCTTCGCGTGAGGAACGAGCCAGACAATCGACGGGAACCCCGGCGCTCCGGCGCCGGGGTTCCCGTTATGGCGTCGTTGACTCCGCGGCCGCAATCGTTTAAAAAGAAGCCATCGTTCCTTCACTAACGAACGGCGATGAGGTGTCGGGCATGAAAAAACCTGCGTCCTACGCTCTTGTCCTTGCGCTCGTGATCCTGGCCTTTATCGCCGGGCTTCTTCTGAAATCCGGCCCGGGGGATAACGGGCGGGCCGCGAAGGCCAAGAACCCGGCCGCCGGGCAGTCTGAGCCGGCCGGGGGGGACTCCGGCGAGATGTCCTCTGCGATGCCCGCGGGCACGGTCTGGATCACGCCGAAGCGCCAGCAGATGATCGGCGTGACGACCGGCCGCGTCGAAAAAAGCCCGCTAATCCATAAGTCCCGCCTCCTGGGGAGGGTCACGGCCGACGAGACGAGGATCTATGTCATCAACGCCACGGTCGATGGCTGGATCACCAAGACATATCCAAACACCACGGGGAGCTACGTTAAAAAAGACGAGGTCCTGGCCACCTTCTACAGTCCCGAGTTCCTTTCCGCCGTCCAGGCGATGCTCTTCGCCCTGAACGCCATGGACCGCGTTCAGACTTCGGGAGGGGAAACTCCGGCGCAGAAGGACCAGCTCGCCCAATTCAATCTCAACCTCAAGCAATACAGGGATTCGCTCCGGAACCTGGGCATGGGCGAGCTCCAGATCCGGAAAATGATCGAGACGCGACAATGGATCGAAAATGTCGATATCACGTCGCCGGCGAGCGGCTTCGTCCTCGTCCGGAACGTGTCCGACGGGCTGCGCTTTGACAAGGGCACCGAAATGTACCGGATCGCCGACCTCGGCCGGGTCTGGATCCTGGCCGACGTGTTCGAGAGCGAAGCCCAGTTCTTCGGGCCCGGGACCACCGCAACGGTCATTCTTCCGTACCAGAAAAAGACGTTCCAGGCGACGGTCAGCAGCGTCCTGCCCGTCTTCGACGCCTCGAGCCGGACGCTCAAGGTCCGGCTGGAAGCAGACAACCCGAGGTTCGCCCTGCGGCCGGACATGTTCGTGGACGTCGAACTTCCCGTCACCCTTCCGCCGGCCGTGGCCGTGCCGGCGGATGCCATCCTCTTTTCCGGCCTCAGGAAAATCGTGTTCGTCGACAGGGGAAACGGCCTTTTCGAGCCGCGGGCCGTCGAAACCGGTTGGCGTCTGGGGGACCGGGTGGAGATCACCCGGGGGCTCGAGTCGGGTGAGCGGATCGTCCTTTCTGGGAACTTCTTCATCGACTCGGAGAGCCGCCTCCAGGCGGCGGCCCAGGGGATTTACGGCGAGGCGAGCCGTGACCCCGTTTGCGGCACCATCGTGGACGAGGTCAGGGCTTCCGCAGCCGGCCTGACCAGCGTCCACGAAGGAAAGACGTATTATTTCTGCTCGGCCGAATGCAAGGCGCGCTTCGACAAGAACCCGGGGCAATTCGCCGGGAACCCGGTGGACAAAGGCCATGGCCCGGAGCCCCCGCCTTTCGCCGGGGCACGGTCATGATCAATCGCGTCATCGATTTTTCGGTCAAGAACAGGCTGCTCGTCTTCGCCGTGCTCGCCTTTGCCTCACTGGCGGGCTGGTGGTCTATGGCCAACGTCCCCTTGGACGCCATCCCCGACCTCAGCGATACCCAGGTCATCATCTACTCGCGGTGGGACCGCAGCCCCGACATTATCGAGGACCAAGTCACCTATCCGATCGTGACGTCCATGCTCGGCGCCCCGAAGGTCAGAAACGTCCGGGGGTTCTCGGATTTCGGCTATTCCTTCGTCTACGTCATCTTCGAGGACGGTACGGACATCTACTGGGCCAGGTCGAGAACCCTGGAATACCTGTCCGGGGTCCTGCCTCGTCTTCCCTCCGGGGTCACGACTGAGCTTGGACCCGATGCCACGGGTTTGGGTTGGATCTATCAATATGCCCTCGTCGACACGTCCGGGACGCACAGCCTGTCCGAAATGCGGGCCGCCCAAGACTGGTCGCTGCGTTATTACCTGAAGTCCGTCCCGGGTGTCGCGGAAGTGGCGCCCGTCGGGGGCTACGAGAAACAGTACCAGGTCAACATCGACCCCAACCGCCTCCAAGCCTACGGCATTTCCGTCAGGCGAATCGTCGAGGCCGTTCAGGGCGGCAACACCGAAGTCGGCGGCCGCCTGGTCGAGTTCGGCGGGACGGAATACATGGTCCGCGGCCATGGCTACGCCAAATCAATCGCCGATTTCGAGGATATCGTCCTCAAGGCGAGCGAAAGCGGGACGCCCATCCGGATCAAGGACATCGGCCAGGTGGTCATGGGCCCGAATATCCGGCGCGGCGTCACGGACCTCGACGGCAACGGCGAAGTCGTCTCCGGGATCGTCGTCATGCGCCAGGGTCAAAACGCCCTGGACGTCATCGACCGTGTCAAGGCCAAGATCAGGGAGATCGAACCGGGCCTGCCCCAGGGCGTCAAGATCGTCCCAGTCTATGACCGCTCGGAGCTCATCCGCCGCTCCATCGGAACCTTGAAGTCGACCCTCATCGAGGTCGTGGCCACGGTCGTTCTGGTCATCCTTCTGTTCCTCTGGCACTTCCCGAGCGCCGTCATCCCCATCATCACCATCCCCATCGCGGTGCTCATCTCGTTCATCCCCTTCCGGATGCTCGGGATCACGGCCAACATCATGTCCCTCGGCGGCATCGCCATCGCCGCCGGGACCCTCGTCGACGCGGCCATCGTCGTCGTCGAGCAAACCCACAAGAAGCTCGAGGAGTGGGACAAGAGGGGACGCCAGGGGGACGATCATAGCGTCATCATCAAGGCCATCAAGCAGGTCGCCGGCCCGAGCTTCTTCGCCCTGCTGGTCATCGGCGTCTCATTCCTCCCGGTCCTCACGCTCGGCGGCGAGGAAGGCCGCCTCTTCAAGCCGCTGGCCTACACCAAGACTCTGGCCATGTTCGTCGCGGCGCTTCTCGCCGTAACCCTGGACCCGGCCCTGAGGGTCAGCCTGACCCGGGTTCAAGAGTTCCGGGTGAGGCCCGGCTGGCTCAGGAAGGCCCTGAATTCCGCGTTTTCCGGTAGGATCCACGCCGAGGAGAAGCACCCCGTCAGCCGGGCCCTCATGCGCATCTACGAGCCGGCCGCGAAGTGGGCGTTGCGGCGGAAATGGGTCGTCATCGCCGCGGCCCTGGCCCTGATCCTTGCCACGATCCCGGCCTACCGCGGGCTCGGCTCGGAATTCATGCCCCCCCTAGACGAGGGGACGCTCATGTACATGCCGACGACCATGCCGGGCATCTCGATCTCCGAGGCCCGCAAGCTCCTTCAGGTCACGGACCGGATCATCAAAGGCTTTCCCGAGGTGGACCGCGTTTTGGGCAAGGCCGGCCGGGCGGAGACCTCGACCGACCCCGCGCCGCTGTCCATGCTCGAAACCGTGATCACGTTGAAGCCCAAGTCCGAATGGCGCAGGGTCAAGAACTGGTATTCCTCTTGGGTGCCCGGGTGGGCGAGACCCATCTTCCGGCGCGTGACGCCCGACCGGATTTCGACGGAAGACCTCATCAACGAAATGAGCGAAGCCCTGGACGTCCCGGGTGTCGCGAACGCTTGGACGATGCCCATCAAGGGCCGCATCGACATGCTGACGACCGGCATCCGGACGCCCGTGGGGCTCAAGGTCTTCGGCTCCGATCTCAAAGTGATCGAGGACATCGGCCTCCGCGTGGAAACGCTGCTCGCCCAGGTCCAGGGGACGCGGAGCGTCTTCGCCGAGCGAGCGGGCGGCGGCTACTTTCTCGACGTCGCATGGAACCGCGAGGAACTCGCCCGCTACGGCCTGAGCGTCGCGGAAGCACAGGAAGTGGTGGCCAATGCGGCCGGCGGGGAGAACGTGACCTCCGTCGTCCAGGGCCGGGAACGCTACCCCGTAAACGTCCGCTACATGCGCGATTTCCGGACGGACCTCGGCGCGCTGGACCGGATCCTCGTCCCCGTCGCGGACGGCCGGTCACAGGTGCCCCTGGCCCAGCTCGCCACCGTCAGTGAGACCTCGGGGCCCTCCATGATCCGGGACGAGGACGGCCTTCTCACGGGCTATGTCTATGTCGACGTCGCCGGCCGTGATACCAGCCGCTATATCGAAGAAGCGGACAGGATCCTTCGCGCGAACCTCAAGCTTCCCGCCGGCTATGCCCTCTCGTGGAGCGGGCAGTTCGAGGCCATGGAGAGGGCCAAGAGCCGCCTGTGGCTGGCTCTGCCGCTGACCCTCTTTCTCATTATTTTCCTCCTCTATTTGAACACGCGTTCGGTCACCAAGACGTTCATCATCCTCCTGGCCGTGCCGTTCTCCGCCATCGGGGCGATTTGGCTTCTTTACCTCCTCGGTTACAACATGAGTGTCGGCGTCTGGGTTGGGCTTCTGGCCCTGCTGGGCATCGACGCCGAGACGGGGGTTTTCATGCTTCTCTACCTGGACCTCGCCTACGAGCAGGCCAGAAAAGAAGGGCGTCTCCGGAGCCTCCCCGAACTGAGGGGGGCGATCCTCGAAGGCGCCGTCCATCGTCTGCGGCCCAAATTCATGACGGTCGGCACGCTGGCGATCGGACTGATCCCGATCATGTGGGCGACGGGGACCGGCTCGGACGTGATGAAGAGGATCGCGGCCCCGCTCCTCGGGGGCGTTTTCACGTCCTTTATTCTCGAATTACTCGTCTACCCGGTCATCTATCAATTCTGGAAATGGGACTTTGGGCTCAAAAGGCGGCTCCGGTCCCAAGAGGAGGCGACATCATGAACGCTTGGACCCACCTCGGGAGCCGACCGCGGCCCCGATGTCCAGCCATTTTGCGCGCGGTGTTCGTGCTCGGACTGGCACTGGCCTTGGCCGCGGCCTGTTCGCACATGGGCCAGAATCCCCCGGGCCAAACTCCCTTGGGCCCCAGGCTCGAGCTCACGGGCAAGATCGCCTTCATGGAGAAGATCGGGGGCTACTACCTCATGGCCGAGAATCCGCCGGGGGAGTATGCCATCGATAACCAGAACCAGGCTGTCCTGGAAGGCTTGTTCAAGAGCCAGAAAACCGTCACGGTCGTTGGCCGGACGACGATCAGCGCGGACCATCTGTTCGTCGAAAAAATCGACGGGAAAACATACACCGCGAAATAGCGGACTTCTTGACGAGGCCGTGAGCCGGCGGGAGGTTTGTTACTAACCGGGGGGGGGCGGTTCTATAGGCCTCTTCAGGGGAGATCGTGAGTCTGATCGCCGGGCCCGACGGGTTGGCTTTGCCGGGAGTTACAGTCAGGCGTCCGGGTCCCGGAGCCGGCGAGGAATCTATTCTTCGGCCTCTCCTGCAGGTCTTGAGGCGGCGCACCACGGGCCTGACCTCCGGCCGAGCCTCTCTGATGAGAGCGTGAACCGGACGGTGACGGAAACCGCGGTGGCCTACCTTCCCCGTGGAAAAAATGTCGGAATAATGGTACAAATATAGTTCCATTTCGGGCATGCGATCGGGAGTGGGCGGTTAGCTCAGCTGGGAGAGCGCGGCGTTCGCAACGCTGAGGTCGGGAGTTCGAGTCTCCTACCGTCCACCATTTTTTCCTCATGAGGCGGCCGCGCGGGCCGCCCGGGACGGAGTCGACATGATCAGCCGCGAAATCTGGGTCCTGGCCGGCACGGCGGCCACGATCGGCCTCGCCCATACCGTTATCGGCCCCGACCACTACCTCCCGTTTATCGTCATCAGCAGGGCCCGACACTGGAACCTTCGCAAAACCCTGTTCGTTTCCTTCCTGGCGGGCCTCGGGCACATCTTGAGCTCGGTCATCCTGGGCTTCCTCGGCCTCGCGCTGGGCATCGCCGTGGCCAAGCTCGAAGGCGTGGAGTCCGCCCGCGGCGCGCTCGCGGCCTGGCTTCTCGTCGGATTCGGCTTCGCCTACTTCATCTGGGGCCTGCGCCGGGCCTGGAAAAACAAGCCCCATTGCCATCCCCATGCCCATATCCTGGACCATAACGAGGCCCATGAGCACGTCCACACCCACGCGGATTCGGAGCACATCCATCTCCACGGCCAAGAAAAAAAGGTCAACATCACGCCATGGGTCCTTTTCACGATTTTCGTCTTCGGCCCCTGCGAGCCTCTGATTCCGCTGGTCATGTACCCGGCGGCCCGTCACAGCATGACGGGGGTGGCGATGGTCACGGCCGCCTTCGGCCTGACGACCGTCATCACGATGCTGGCGATCATCTCCGCCGCCTCCTGGGGCGTGAGCTTTGTCAGGCTGGGCAAATTCGAGCGGTATTCCCACGCCCTGGCCGGCCTGATGATTTTCGTTTCCGGCCTGAGCGTTCGATTCCTCGGACTCTAGGGGGCTGGCGGCGAGATGACATTCGTTGCCGACTGCATGCTCGGCCGCCTGGCCAAATGGCTGAAAATCCTCGGTTTAGACGTCCTCTATTTCTCCAAGGCGGAGGACAAGGACCTCATCGATATCTCCCGCCGCGAAGGCCGCGTCCTCCTGACCCGCGACACGGGCCTCATCGAAAAAACGAAAAAGCAGAAGAGCCGGTTTTTCGTGGCCAGCGACGATTGGCGGGACCAGATCGTCCAGGTCCTCGACGCGTTCAATCTCTGGGAAGACATCCGGCCCAACTCCCGTTGCATCGCGTGCAACCTGCCCCTCAAGGCTTTGCCCAAGGAGCGCGCCCGGAACCTCGTCACTCCGTACGTCCTGGAGCATGCCGAATCGTTTGCCATGTGCCCGGGCTGCGGCCGCGTATTCTGGCAGGGGACGCATTTCGGCGACATGGAAAAGAAGATCGAGGCCATCCTGAAGCGGAAAGAATCAGGCCGCTTGAGTCCCGAAGAAAACCGGAAAAAACGTGCCTGATTCGTTCGGTACGGTCGCTCGCCCCTAGTGTTTATGGGACTCGACGGGTTTCTCCGGCTCCGGGGTATGCCCGGGTGCTGCCGTGGCGACGTTGAAGAGGCCTTCGACATAGTGGACAAACGAAACATAGGCCTCGACGTAAAGCCGCCCGGCCTCCACGCTTGCCTCTGCGTTCCTGCTGCGGCCGTACGCATCCTTGAACCTCTCCAGGATTCCCGCCCTGACCGCATCGGTGACCAGCTTGACTAGGGGTTCGGCTTTTCCCGTCGCCAGGGCACGGTCCGCGCCCGTCACGGCAGGCCCCAGGTCCGTGCCGGCGGGTTTGAGCCCAGTATACGGGGCGCCCTCCCCGGCCCTGTGAAGGCGGACCAGTGTCTCGAAGAAATAACGGTCGGCCAGGGCTCGGGCCTCGGGGCCGCCCCCGCGGACTTTGAGAACCGATTGGAAGACCGACTTGAGCTCAGCCTCATCCTCCTTCTTGACCCACTTGAGGACGGGACCGATATCCGCCTTGTCCAAGGCCGTCCTAGCGTCCCTAACGACGGGACCGTCAAGGGTATCGCAATGAGCCCTGAGATGGGCTTGACCGCAGAACAGCACTCCGCTGACCGCCGCGGCCGCGAAAAAAAGCCCATAATTTCGCATGTTCCCTCCTATATCTCCCCCGAGTTTCCCGGGATTTCCCGTTTCCGGGTAACTGTGTTTTCTCTCTGCCAACGTAAGTGTAAGACCGAAGTCGGAGAAAATCAAATACCAAGGGGACCAAACCCTGGTTCTGCCACATCGGTTGACGTGCGCGCGACTATGTTAGACCCGTCGCTGGGGCACGAATGATTGACATTCCTCTTTTAATCCGATAGAAAAAAGAAGAAATAAGTCGGATTTCGTTTTTGAGGGAGGCCGTGACATGAATAACAAAGGCCGCATTCTGGACATCCTCTTTGTTCTGGCATTCGTATCTTCCACCATACTAGCCCCGCCTGGATCGACTATGGCCGGTGAAGCGAGCTCTCATCAGAAGACCGACGCTCCGGCCTTCACGAAGGGCGAGCTCCTCGGGCTGGGCGCGCAACGCGTCTTCGAAGGGGTGGCGCTCCGGGAAGTCGCCTTCCCGCTCGGCGGCATCGGCACGGGGACCGTGTCCCTCGGCGGGCGCGGCAATCTCCGCGATTGGGAAATTTTCAACCGGCCCGGCAAGGGTGTCAACCTGCCCTTCACGTTCTTCGCCCTCTACCTCGAGCAGGGCGGGAAGAAGCTCGTCCGGGTCCTCGAAGGCCCGCTCGAGCCACCCTTCACGACGGGATTCGGCTTCCGCCGCGAAGACGTCCCCGGCCTCCCGAGGATGGAAAAGGCCCGCTTCAAGGGCCAATATCCCTTCGCCGAGGTCGAGCTTTCCGATAGCCAGGTCCCGCTGGCGATCACCCTCGAAGCCTTCAATCCCTTCATTCCGCTTCAACCCGAAGACTCGGGGATCCCCGCCGCCGTTCTGCGGTTCAAGGTCAAGAACCTGAGCCAGACGCCGGCGCGAATCTCGATCGCCGGCTCGATGCTCAACCCGGTCGGCTACGACGGCGAGGGCCAGGTCGGGGGCCTCGGGAACGAGAAATTCGGCCAGAACGTCAACGAGATCAGGAAAACGGCTTCCCTCCGCGGCCTGGCCATGTCCTCGAACAAGGTCAAGGCCGGCTCTCCCGCCTTCGGCACGATGTCCCTCGCGACGCCCTGGAACGACATCACCTATCTCACACACTGGGTGCGGGGAGACTGGTGGGACGACCTCCAGATCTTCTGGGACGATTTCGCGTCCGACGGCCGGCTCAAGGACCTGGCCGAGGTCTCGCCGTCGCCGGATAAGCAGTCCGACGTCGGGACCCTCGCACTCGTGGCCACCATCGCCCCCGGCGAGGAAGTCACGCTGCCGTTCATCCTCTCCTGGAGCTTCCCCAATTTCCTGGACTACTTCGACGTCGTCCCCGAGCAGCGCGGCCGGATTTTCAAAAACCACTACGCCGAACGCTTCAAAGACGCCTGGCAGGCGGCCGAGTACCTCCAGGCGAACCTGGACCGGCTCGAGAGGGACAGCCGCCGGTTCCACGACGCCTTTTTCGCCTCGAGCCTGCCGCCCTACGTCCTGGACGCGGTTTCCAGCCAGGCCGCCATCATCCGGACGCCGACCTGCTTTTGGCTCGAAGGCGGCAAGTTCTTCGGCTTCGAGGGCTGCGGCGACCAGACGGGCTGCTGCCCCCTCAACTGCGCCCACGTATGGAACTATGAGCAATCGCTGGCCTTCCTCTTCCCGTCGCTCGAGCGGTCCATGCGCGAGACCGACTTTCTGAACAACGTCAAGCCCGACGGCGCCATGATGTTCCGGACCTCGCTCCCCCTTGGAAGCGGTCTATTCTGGAACTTCAAGCCGGCCGCCGACGGTCAGATGGGCCGGATCATCAGCCTCTATCGCGATTGGCAGATCTCGGGCGACACCGGCTGGCTTACCAAGCTCTGGCCCCAGGCCAAGAAAGCCATGGAATACGCCTGGAAATCCTGGGATACGGATAAAGACGGTCTCATGGAGGGCGAACAACACAATACCTACGACATCGAATTCTACGGTCCGAACAGCATGATGGGCGGCTTCTATCTGGGGGCGCTCAAGGCCGCTCTGGAAATGTCAGTGGTCATGGCCGACTGGCCCGCGGCGAAGAACTACCGGGCCCTGTACGACAAGGGCCGCCGCAACTACGACGCGGTCCTCTGGAACGGCGAGTACTACGTCCAGAAGTACGACCAAGTCATGGAGAAAAAGTACCAGTACGGCGAGGGCTGCCTCTCGGACCAGCTCCTCGGCCAATGGCTGGGCATGGTCTCGGGCCTCGGCCGGTATCTGCCCCAGGAGAGGATCCGGTCGGCCCTGGGCGCCGTTTACGCGCACAACTTCCTGCCCGACTTCAGGAATTTCTCGAACGTCCAGAGGACCTACGCCCTGGGGGATGAAAAGGGGCTTCTCCTCTGCTCCTGGCCCAGGGGCGGCCGGCCCCCGCTCCCTTTCCCCTATTCTGACGAGGTCTGGACCGGAATCGAATACCAGGTCGCCTCGCACTTGATTTACGAGGGGCTTGTCGACGAAGGGCTGAGCGTCGTTAAAGCCGTCCGCGACCGCTACGACGGCCGGCGGCGCAATCCCTGGGACGAGGTTGAATGCGGCCATCACTACGCCCGGGCCATGTCGTCGTGGGGCGTCCTGCTGGCGCTCGGCGGAATTTCCTATTCGGCCCCGGCGATGACCATGGGCTTCGACCCCAAGGTCGCGGCCGCCGATTTCCGGACAATCTGGACGGCCGGGTCGGGTTGGGGGACTTATTCTCAGAAGATCTCGGCCGGAAATTCGGCCGGGCTGACGCTCGAGGCGGGCGCCGGCGAGCTGACGCTTAAAGAATTCTCGTTCACCGTGCCGCCGGTCCTGCAGACGGCGAAGGTGAGATCCCTCAAAGGAACGCTCGGGAACGCCCCGACGAAACCGGTGATCAAGCGGGAAGGGACGGTCGTCCGCATTCTGTGGCCGAAGCCCGTCGTGATCAAACCCGGCGAACCGTTGGCGCTCGAAATCCAGTTTTAGGGGGACAGATCCCGCCCCGTTTTGGTAAGATAGGCCCCTGTGAATTGTCCTTCGTCTGGAGGAACCGCGTGAAAAAGAATCCGATCGCTGTCCTGCTCATTCTCCTGGCCACCGCTTTGGCCGCCCAGGCCGCCCCCAAGGGCTTTCTTTTCATCATCGGCGGCGGCGAACGCGACGCGCCGCTGATGAAGCGCTACGTCCAGCTGGCGGCCGGCTTCGGCACGGGTAAGGTCGTCATCTTCACGATGGCCAGCGGCGTTCCCCTGGAAGTCGGCCCGGAGCTCGTGGCCGAGTTCAAGGCGAACGGCGTCAAGGACATCGTCTCCTATCAGCTGACTCATGACGAAGCCATGAAACCCGACAGCGCGAAGATCCTCGAGGGTATCGGCGGGGTCTGGTTCGCCGGCGGCGACCAGGCGCGGCTGACCGCGGCCCTTCTCGGGACACCCATTCACAAGAGAATGCTGGAGCTCTACGAGCAGGGCTGCGTCATCGGCGGTACGAGCGCCGGCGCCGCGGTCATGAGCGAAGTCATGATCACGGGCGACGAAAAGAGGACAACGAAGGAAGACGAACAGTGGCAGGTCATCTGGCCCGACAACATCGTCCGCATCCGCGGTTTCGGCTTCGTCAAGGACGCCATCATCGACCAGCATTTCGTGACGCGCCGGCGGCATAACCGCCTGATCAGCCTGGTCATCGAGAACCCGAAGCTCGTCGGCGTGGGGATCGAAGAATCCACGGCGGTCCTCGTCCGGCCCGACGGCCGCTACGAGGTCCTCGGCGAAAACCAGGTCATCATCTATGACGCGCGGAAGGCCAGGACGTTCAAATCGCCGACCAACCGTCTCGGCGCCCACGGCATGACCATGCACGTCCTCCTTCCCGGCGACGTGTACCACCTGGCCTCGGGAAAAGTGGAAGGCCGATGAGCCTGAAGAAAGTCAAGCTCCCCCACACCCTCATCCTCATCTACATCATGGTCGTCCTGACGGCGGCCGCCACCTGGATCATCCCCGGCGGCCAATACAAGCGCATCGAGAAGGACGGCCGGACGATCCCCGTCGCCGGCTCCTTCGAGCGGGCCGAGAGCCGCCCCCAAGGCCTCGGGGCGCTCTTCGTCTCCCCGGCCAAAGGGTTCGTGGACGCCTCAGCCATCATCATCATCGTCTTCATCTGCGGCGGCGCCTTCTCCGTCATCCAGAGGACCGGGGCCATGACCACGGTCATCCATAACCTCTCGGTGAAGTTCGGCCGGAGCAAAACCCTCCGGGTCCTCTTCATCCCGGTGACCATAATCATCTTTTCCCTGGGGGGCGCCATCTGGGGCATGTGCGAGGAGACCATGCCCTTCATCCTGATCTTCGTGCCGCTCTCCCTGTCTCTCGGCTACGATACGATCGTCGGCGTCGCCCTGCCGTTCCTGGGCGCGGCCTCGGGTTTCGCCGGCGCCTTCTTCAACCCGTTCACGGTGGGCATCGCCCAGGGCATCGCCGGCCTGCCGCTCTACTCGGGGCTGGGCTACCGGCTGCTCGTCTGGGCCGTCGGGACGGCCATCGTCATCGCCATCGTCATGCGCTACGCGGCCCGGATCCTTAAGAACCCGAACCTCAGCCCGACCTATGAAGAGGACCTCGAGAAACGGCGAAAACTCCAGGTCGGCGGTCCGGTCATCGAGAAGCTCCCGCTGACGGCCGCCCACAAGCGGGTCATGGCCGTTTTTTTCCTGGGCTTCGCCTTCATGGTCTTCGGGATCCTGAAATACAAGTGGTTCATCTACGAGATCGGCGGCGTGTTCCTGGCCATGGGGATCTTCGCCGGGATCGCGGGCCGGCTTAAGGGCGACGAGTTGGGGAAATCGTTCGTCGAGGGGGCCAAGGACATGGTCAACGCGGCCCTCATCATCGGCACGGCCCGGGCCATCCTGATCGTGGCCCAGGACGGCAGGATCCTGGACACCATCCTGGCCGGGATGGCCGGCGCCATTTCGCGGTTCCATCCGCTCATCTCGGCGGAGCTCATGTTCGTCTCCCAATGCGTGATCAATTTCTTCGTCCATTCGGGGACGGCCCAGGCCGCCCTGACCATCCCGATCATGGCCCCGCTCGGAGACCTGGTTGGCATCACCCGGCAGACCGCGGTCTTCGCCTTCCAGCTCGCCGAATACATCAACCCCGTCCTGCCGACGTCCGGCGTCACCATGGGGGTGCTCGGCCTGGCCGGGCTGAGGTGGGAGAAATGGGCCAAGTGGATGGTGCCGCTCCTCATCGCCTGGGTTCTGTTCGCGGCCCTGGCCCTTATCCCACCGGTCCTAATGCGCTGGGGGCCGAACTAGCTTCACGAGGATTCTTCTTGAAAAAGAGAGCCCTTGGGATTAATCTTAAGCCGATGAATTATTATATGCAAAATGCGACAGTATTTGTCGCGTTTTGCATATGCCAATGGTCATAAGATGCTTCAGGAAAAGACCGGCTTATATATTGATCAGCTTCAAGCGCAAGGACGATACTCATTTACCCTTGAGGAGCTGGTTAAAAAGACGGGACAGTCCCTCAAAGCCGTCCGCCGCGCTCTCGAAAGGCTACAGGCAAAGACGCGAATCACGCGGGTAACCCGAGGATTCTATGTTATCATCCCTATTGAATACCGCCAAAGCGGAATGCTGCCGGCCGAGTGGTTTGTCCATGACCTCATGAACTATCTCGGATCCCAATACTACGTAGGGCTTTTAAGCGCTGCAGCCCTGCATGGAGCTGCTCACCAACAGCCGCAGGAATTTCAAATCATGGTGAACACGCAAAGAAGGGCGATCCTTGTCAAAGGATTGCGTTTGCGTTTTTTCTATAAAAGAAGTCTGGATGCTTCTTCCGGAGTCGTTTCGCTGAAGACGGAAACCGGTTCCATCGATATTTCCGGGCCTGAACTAACTGCGATGGACCTAGTGCGATACCAAAAATCCCTCGGTGGACTCAGCCAAGTCGCAAGCGTACTGGCAGAATTGGCCGAAAAGGTCAAACCAGCCGCCTTGCGGGATGTCATTCTTAGGGAGAAAAGCATGGCCTTCTGCCAGCGGCTCGGTTATTTGCTTGATCGACTGGGCTTCGCGGCAAAAGCGCACCCTCTCTCCGACTGGCTTGCCGTTGAGAAGCCTCTCCCTGTTCTCTTGGATCCTTCACGCCCCCGAGGAAAATCTCCGGTCGACAGGAAATGGCGGGTTTTTGAAAACCAAACCATACAGATTGACGAGTTGTGATCCCAAGAGCGAATATTGTTGAATGGCGGGGGCACGCTCCATGGAAGAGCGATGCCCAAGTTGAGCAGGATCTAGTCCTCAGCCGTTTGATCGTATCCATTTTCTTAAATCCTTTGCTCGCAACCGAACTCCTGTTTCGCGGCGGGACAGCGCTTCATAAACTATTTCTAGCGCCTGCCACTCGGTACTCCGAAGACCTGGATTTCGTGCAGAAAAGGGCTTCTCCGATCGGCCCTGTGCTCACGAGTATTCGTTCGATCGTCAATCCTCTCTTCGGATCTCCAAGAATTCGGCAAAAGGAAGAAAGCGTAATCCTCACATTCCGGCTCAATTCCGAGATTCCGCCCATCGTTCCTTTACGAATCAAGATCGAGGTCAACACCCGGGAACACTTTCATGCTTACCCCACGATTAACAAGCCCTTCTCGGTAAAATCCCGTTGGTTCACTGGGGAAAGCTCTGTCCAGACTTATATCCTGGAAGAACTCTTGGGGACAAAACTGAGAGCCCTCTATCAGAGGAGAAAGGGGCGCGATCTCTTCGACCTCTGGCGAGGTTTGACCGAAGGGAAAGCTGATCCGAGAAAGATCGTAACCGTCTTTCAGCGGTATCTTGCTGCCGGAGGCTTGAGAGTATCAAGAACGTCGATGCAAAGGAATCTAGCGGATAAACTGAGAGACACGGCGTTTATGAGCGATTTAGGATCCCTCCTTCGTCCGGATATTGTGTATTCCCCACAGGAAGCTTTTGCGATGATTGATGAAATGCTCATTTCCTTATTCGAATAACCAGCCTCCTGCATATTTGACACTCCATCTCGCCCTTTGGTATTAGTGCATCTGTAACGCACGAGCTTGAAAATGTCATACAGCTATAACCGGTCGACCGATTCCATTGCCGAATAAACCCCCCTGTCCCCCAATTCATCCAATTTTTCAAACAGGTCGATGGCCTTCCGCCGCGTTCCGGCATCCGCGGAAAGGTGATAGACATTTAGGATTGCAGGCGTCAAGTGATATGAGACTATGCCATGTCGGCTCTGCATGTCGGTAATTCCTTGTCCTAAAGCGCTGATCAAACGGTCGGATATTTCTAACGTCAGTTTTTGGTCAGCGACGGGATTATGCTCAAGCATATATGCTGCATTTTCCGCACCTTCGTCCAGCGCCTTGGTCTGGGTCCATACTCGAAGGAAATCTGCTAGCTCTCGTATACACGGCGCTTCGAGGTCGCGCAGGAAAAAGATTGCTGCTTTCCTGACCTCAACATCTTCATCGTTCATGAACGTTGGCAGCCTCTCCTGAGACTCCTTTCCGACGAGAGTTTCCGTAATATTAGCAGCATAGACTACCGCTGCCCCTTTTCTGGCAGGAACATCGCCTTTAATACAAGCATCCCGCAGTGGCGCTGCCTCTGCGCATTTGAAGGCCGCTAGGCAGGCTAACTTCGCCCCCGCTTCCCTCGTCTGGGAACTTCCATCCGCCAGCATCCTCTCAATAGCCCACATAGCTTCATTCGCGTGTCTATGCAGACTGTAATAGACGAATTCGTAGGCTTCCTGTTCCCGGAGAAGTAACTGATTCTGGCCAATCAACTGACGAAATAGATAGCAGGCACGAATTGGATCTGCTGAGATAGCGTACTTGAGGAAATCGATGCAGACCGCACGCACGGCAGCTGATGGAACGGTTGTGACTGTCTCCACGATGTCTAGATACTCGTCCCGGCACGGGGGATCAGATTTCAGTAATACGACCGCCAAGGTCCTTAACGCAGCTCCGCGATCTGAGTTTATTCCGTCTATTGCAAGATTATAGGGGCTGCCTTGATCCATTCCTCTTGCTTCGGTCAAATCGCTTTTTATGACAGGGTAAGCAGCATGTTCAACCCAATGTCTGAGCAAATCGATAAGAGACTGCGGGATACCTTTCCCTGCATACTTTTCAATTGCCCAGGCGACCCTGTGGATATTGTCTTGCTCTAACTGCGTGAGAAACTTTCGGATAAGGCGCTCCACATGTTCCACCGGAAAACCAGCCTCTGAAATTCCTTCAATTATGGCCAAGACATAGTCAATGTGAAAGGTCGCATCCATTCTATTCATGGCCAGTGCATGGAATCGTTCGGGTTGCTCCTTCGCAGCCGCCCGGAGCGCCCCGGCAAGCTCAATGCGTCCGCCTCTCAGTTTCAAAAGCTTATTACTGCGTATTCCGTTCGTGACGTACTTACGTATGGCCAGCAACCAGCACTTATCATTCATCTTTTTGATTGAATGCTGTTGAATTGGGGCTCCCACGAAGCCTGATTCATCCTGTTGGGGTGGCAAACCTTTAAATTGGGGAAATTTTCTTTCCAATTGCCCTAATAGATCTTGGCCTTTAGCGCTTAATCTTTTCCGATCGAGGGCCTGCAATAGCTCGAGATGCGTTCGGCCACTCCAGCGTAAATCATCTACTGACCTAGCCGGATCATGTTTCATCGAAAGGATAGCAGTCTCGACTCGCCTGAAGTCCTCTTTTGTCCAATATGAGCAGCAAGCTTTTATTAGCTCCGTAGTATTCCAACTCGAGCTTCCTCTGACACTTAACCGCAAACGACGGGGATCAGTAATTAAAAACACAGCTGTGTCGGAAGCGAATTCACGAGGATCTTCTCCATAAGCTTCAGCGATGATTACTTGAATCGGTAAACATGGATTATCCAGTAAAGTCGGGACTAGCGTTCGGAACAATTTAGGATTGGATTTTGCCACAGTCCTAATGGCGGTGCTTGTGGCAGATAATAGCTTCTCTGAAGGAGCGTGACTATGGGAATCCCCATAGCTCCATTCACGCCAATTTGTTTTAAAGGATAAACCGCGATTTGAGGTACTCGAATTCTGCATAGCATTCAAGGTCCATGACAACGTATGATCAAGAAGCTCTACGGGAGCGGTGCTACCAAGCAACGAAAGTGCCTCTGCGAATTCCAGTGCGACGGGCAGACGCAGATTATTATTTGGCGATCTTGACACAATATTCATTTCAATTTCGTCGTTCCTTGATGTCCAGCGCGCCGTGAATCTATTAAGTATGATTCCAGTTGCTTCGCATGCTGGTGTCGGCTCACTCCTCGATAGTGATTTTAGCGCCGTGGCCCACCAGCCAAACGGCATTTCCAAGTTCGTCAATTGGCTTCGAAGAACATTAAAGAGCAGATCGATCGAACACTCCTCCCATTTGGTATTGATATGTGCAAGACAACGCGCAATCTGATCGTTCCATGAATCGCTCTTGTCAACGTACGGCAAAAGTAGCTTGGAAATCTCGCGTTGCCGTTCCGATATGATTGACTCTAGGTACAAAGTAATCGGCCGGCCTTCAGTCTCTGGCAGTGTCCGCAACCATCGATTGAATCGTTGAACAGTTAGGAGATCAAACCAAGCGGAGTTACCAGCAAGGTATATGAGAACCTGGCGGCGCGTGTCATCCTTAGTAAGCATCGGCTCCAATAAGCTTAATTCTTCAGGTTTTGGATCACGGTTCTGTCCTAACCACATAACCGCCACCCAGCGCAAATGCCTTCGTATCTTGGCATTATCCAGAATGCCTTTGAGTTCCACGATATAGCTCTGAGGGCTTGCGTCTCTCATGTATTCGAGAATCTGGCGAACCATCGGGCGATAGAACAAGCCCTGATCCGAGGCCCGCAGATGTTTTACGAGCGATTGGTTCTTGCCTACAAACCACCTTGCGAGGACGAAGTCGAAAAAGGTCTGATGGAAAAACGAGAGCGACTTACCGTTCTGACAGAGAACGCCTTCGCTGATAAGCCAATCCTTGGCTTTGGGAAGATCAGCGACAACGACTTCGGGAGCCGACAAATGCTTGGACTCGTGCATAGTTTGGGCTAGCGTTGCTGCAATCTTCTCACAAGCACCCTCTCCAATATCATCTGAGATTGCCTTCCTTGTCTTCAACGTCCAGAATTCCTGATACAGTGACTGCATCGTGTAGACCTCATTCCCCGGCGTCCAATCCGGCTCCGTTTGCCGTTTGTTCTGTACCACATCAACCAGGATCTTAAGCCGCAGCGGACAGCGGATTACCTTTACTGTTAGAGGGTGAAGGTTATCAAGCTTCAAGGAGCACACGGATAAAACGCGTGCCAACTGGTCATCCGTCAGCTCGGGCAAGGCAAACTCTGCAGGGTGTACCTCCTGCAAGCGCCTCAGGCGGTGATCGTATTTCCAATCGAAGGAGCGGCACGCAAGCACAATGGGAATCCGAAGCCCAACAGTACGCGCCACTAGGTCCAATACGACCGCGATGCTAGAAGACTCCCGCGACATAGCGGAAGACAACGCATCCACTTGATCGATCAAAAGAACAAGCCGACGACCAGCTGCCTGGAGGCTCTGAAGCACCGAGGGAATGGAATCGGGCAACCCGACCACGGAAGCCAGTTCTGCTTGCGAGGAGAACACGAGGCCGTCTGCCTTGATTCCAAGAACGACGAAACCGGCGTCCTCCAAGCGCTTGAGCAGCATGGACATGGCAACCGTCTTGCCGCTTCCGGCTTGATCCAGAAGCGCAGCTACAGAGGCGTTGGCGAAATCAGGCTTATTGACCCACTGCAGGAGCTTGTCAACGGTTGATTGTTGGATATGAACACCCCCAATATCCTTTCCGACCATCCTTAACTGAGACGACGCATCTCTTACGGCCGCGATCAACTCTGCTTCGGTCGCCTTAGGCTTGGCAAAAATGCTTCGTTTGGCGAAATGATCCCTAATGATCGTCTGATCGAAGGACTGACCGGTCCCCATAGCTTCCATGGCCAGTCTGTATAAACAGTCTACAGCGGCCACGGGGTCTGCAAAAAGAGCCCGAGAAAGCGAGTTCAATTCTTTCTCGAATTGCTCCGAAGTCCTGATTTCTAGTCTGCAACGTAGTAACAGCCAGTAGATCTTAACGTGATCTACTTTAAGTTTCAGGCAAGCATCGTTGATCAGGTTCCGATGCTCGGCAGAGAGGTTGGCGGCGAATTCCTCAACGCTTTTTGCGTCCCGGGCTCGATCGGCAACCTTACCCAGTAGCGGACAATCCGATGAAGTCACTAGGCAGCATTCGCTAGAAAGGTCGGCTTCTACCTGTTTAACAAAGTCCTGGAGGATCTCCTCTTTCCAGAGCTTTTGAGGGGTCCAAGTCCCACCGCCAGGTGCGACTGACTTCGATTGATGATATACGCGTTTTCCGGCGTGTTGAATAACGTAATCGTCAACCTCCACTCCGATAATTCCAGCCTCCCCAAAATCTGCACGTGGGGGAACTTCAGCACGGACGGAATCGAGATTGCCTTGATAGACTTCAACAATGTTTCTGGCGATGGCCCATGCCTGAAAAGAGAAACCCGCTACAGCGCTCTGCCCACCAGCTCTTACCATTGACATACCCCTGCTAATAGTAACACCAGCAATTTGAAAATTCTATGATAGTCAGGTCAACCATCCTGTCCGGGATGGCCGGCGCCATCTCGCGGTTCCACCCGCTCATCTCGGCGGAACTCATGTTCGTCTCCCAGGGCGTGATCAATTTCTTCGTCCATTCGGGGACGGCTCAGGCCGCCCTGACCATCCCGATCATGGCCCCGCTCGGAGACCTGGTGGGCATCACGCGGCAGACCTCCGTCTTCGCCTTCCAGCTCGCCGAATATATCAACCCCGTCCTGCCGACGTCCGGTGTCACCATGGGGGTGCTGGGCCTGGCCGGGCTGAGGTGGGAGAAATGGGCCAAGTGGATGGTGCCGCTCCTCATCGCTTGGGTCCTGTTCGCGGCGCTGGCCCTCATCCCGCCGGTCCTGATGCGTTGGGGCCCGAATTAAAGAGGGACAGTCCATGCCGCGGCCGGGGGTGTCACCGGTCGCGGATTTCGGTCCGGCGAGCGGGATTACTCGAGATAGCGCATGGACAGAGCTTCGTTTTGGCCGTCCTTCACGGAATACTTGATCTCGACCTTCTTTCCCTTCCTGAAGTCGCGCATGAAATTCAGGGTTTTTCCGTCGACGTCCGTGACGACCGTCGCCTTCCTCAGGATGAAAGTGACTTTCTGTCCATCCTCGCCTTTGACCTCGGCGAACAGGTGCGGGTTGCCCATGCCGCCCTTCATGTGGCCGGTGACGATCGTGCCGGTGAACGTGTCGCCGCTTATGGCTTGTTCCGTCTGCGCCTGAGGCGTCGCCTGGCTTCGGACCGAGCCCGCGGAAAGGCTGCAGGCGAGCATAACGATTGCCGCTACGATCAAGACGCGTTTCATTTTCTCGACCTCCTACGCTCAGGCCAATATACCCCCGGAGGCAGGGGATATCCAATACCCGCGCCCGGATGGAACGGCTATTTGTCCCGGACTGTTTCGTCCCGGCGCCCGTCGTCGTAGAGTCCGACGGCCTTGGCGGGATGACCCTTCTTGTCGAATTCGATTTTCAGCCGGAACGAGGACATCGTTTCCAGGACGAAGGTGTTTTTGGACATGGCCACGAGCTGCCGGGAGTCCGGTGAAGATCCGCCCTCGCGGAAATAATAAAGCCGACCATTCCTGACCTCGAGATGACGGGGTCCGTAAGCGCCGGCAAGTTTCCGCAGGTAGCTATCCTTGAGCTTCAGCGGCTTGCCCAGGGCCTTGATGTACTGCAGGTCCCACTTGATGAGGAAAGGCTGGACTTTGTCCTCTTTGGCCCGGCCGGCCTTCTTCAGGTGAATCCGGGCCTGCGCATGGTCTCCGGTCTGGAAGAGAGCCTGGGCCAGTCCGAGTTGCGCCTGGCCCGAACGGGGATGCGCCTTGGCGTAATACTGAAGCAGGGCGACCATCCCGGGCTGCTTGTCGCTCCCATCGAATATCTCCGTCAGAAAACCGATGCCGTCCTTTGAAAACGCGTCAGGGAATTTCTTGGCCAGTTCGGGAAGCTCGCCGGCGATCCCCGGCCCCTTCTCTGCCGCTTCCCAGCCGACCAGGTATACGGGATAATCATAGTGCCGGTAATTCAGGGCGATACTGCCCAAGGGCTGCGCGCCGATGCCGCGGGCGCAGACCTCCGGTGCGATCCCCAACCCGAAGAAGCTGTTCGTCAAGTAGACGACTCCCGACTTCTCTCCGGGGTAGGCCAGGATATAGTTGCGGAAGATGCCGTAGTCCCCCCACTGCCATATGGCCAGGCCGCGGGCGTCGGTCTGAGTACCGAAGCCCAGGCTCCAGCCCAGGCCTTTGTCCTTATCCATAGCGATCTGCGGGGTCAGCATCTCCTTGAGCGTCTCGGGGCGGAGCCCCTCGCCGTTTAAAACCGCGCAGACGAACTTGGCATAATCCTCGGCCGTCGTGTAGAGGGAAGCCCCGGCGTGGGATTCCGTCCTCTTGCGGAAGGCCTCGGGCGTTCCGAAAAAGCCGTGACCGTTGGCCATCGTCTTTTCATAATCGTCCAGCCAAACGAGGCAGCTCCGGGTCATGCCCAGCGGGTCGAGGACCTCCCTTTGCATAAGGCTCTCGAGCTTGTCGCCTTTGAGGTATTCGATCACCTTTTGCAGAAAAAAGTATCCGTCCGCCGAATATTTCCATTTCGTGCCCGGCTCGAAGTAGAGCGGAAAGGGGGTACCCGCCTCTCCATGAGGCATGCCGCTCGAATGGCTCAGGATCTGGCGGGCGGTGATCTTCTCGAACCAGTCGCGATGGAAGCCCTTTTCGTCGAGAGGATGGCCCAGGACCTTTTCCACGAGATCCGCCGGAACATAACTGATGAGGGGTTTGTCGAGATTCAGGACTCCCTGCTCGACCAGTTTCATCGCGTAGTAGGCGAAAAAGGGCTTGGTGAACGAAGCCGCTTCGAAGATGGTCTCATCCGTGACGGGCTCCCCGGTCGTCGCATTTTTCAGGCCGAAGCTTTCATGCCAGGCGATCTTCCCGTCTCGGATCAGGGCTATCTGCAGGCCGGGAATCCGGGCCTCTTTGATTAACGGTGGGACCAGGGCTTGAATACCGGCGACGGCTGCGGACAGTTCCTGATCGGGGGGAGGAGCCGGGACCTCCTGTCCTCCGACCGGGAGGGAAAGACTTGCGGTGACGATTACCGCCGAAAGACATGCCAGGAACGCGTTCTTTTTTGTCATGCGGCTCTCCGCTTGTTTGAATTGTGGGGGTCCACTGAGGAATACGCCCCGCGCCGGTAAAAGGTTGCGCCGGTGGATCGAAGCCTCGGCGCCTTCGAATATCCAGAATCAGCAGGCCGATTCGGCCGATGCCGGCGCGTTGCTTAGCCTAACGTCAGGTGACACATAGACGAAAACATCCGTTGAGCGTAGAGTAACTAAGTCGGGTTGGCGAGTTCTTATATGGTAAAAGGAGGGACAGCTATGACGCTATCTATCCGCGGTGCCGTTTCGATCGCCGTGCTCGGGCTGGGCTTGATGATCCTCCCGGCGTGTTCCAAGAGCACGAAAGAGGGTGCGTACTCTCCCGAGATGCAGGCCAAGATCGACCAGATGACGATAGAGATGAAAAAGGTCGCGGACGAGAGGGCGACGGTCGGAAAGAACCTCGAGACTTTCGACACTCTGGACTATGTCGTGTTCAGCAATCAGGAGTGGGTCCGCCTGCACGAAAGTCATTCCCTGGACGTCGTGGTCAACTGGCCCGACGGTCACCACACCAACGGCATCGACCGGCACATCGAAGACCTCAAGGCCATGTTCGTGTACGCCCCGGATACGAAGATCAAGGTGCATCCCATCAAGTTCGGGTCGAACGATTTCACCTGCGTGACCGGCATCATGACCGGGACGTTCAGCAAGCCGATGCCCATCGGAAACGGCAAGTTCATCCAGCCCACCGGCAAATCGTTTTCCCTGCCCATGTGCACCGTGGGGCATTGGAAAGACGGCGTCATGATCGAGGAGTGGCTGTACTGGGACAACGCCACCTACATGAAGCAGATCGGGGTGGGGAACTAGGCCGCCGCCAATACCAACACTATGTTCTGAAGGGGCTGGATCATGACGGACCTGATGCCTGTGATCTTCTTCGGACACGGCAATCCGATGAACGCCATCTCGAAGAACGGCTACACGGAGGCCTGGGCGACCGCCGGAAAGTCGATTCCCCGTCCCAAGGCCGTGCTGGCCGTATCCGCCCACTGGTACGTGCCCGCCTGCGCGCTGACCGCCGGTTCCGCCCCGCGGACCATTCACGATTTCGGCGGCTTCCCCCCGGCGCTTTACCAGGTGGAGTATCCGGCGCCCGGAAGTCCGGAACTTGCCCGGCGGGTCAAGGGTCTGCTGACCTCCGTACCGGCGGGGCTCGATACGAGCTGGGGACTCGACCACGGGACATGGTCGGTGCTCCGCCACGTTTTCCCCGGGGCGGATATCCCCGTCGTCCAACTCAGTATCGACGAAAGACAGCCGCCGCAATTCCACTACGATCTCGGGAAGCGCCTCGCGCCACTGCGGGAGGAGGGCGTTTTGGTCATCGGCAGCGGCAACGTCGTCCATAACCTGGAAGCGTATGCCTGGGGCCGTCGCGGCGTCCGTCCATTTGACTGGGCTGTCCGATTCGAGAAACGGGCCCGGGAGCTGATGCTCAAGGGCGACGACGCGCCGCTCATCGCTTACGAAACGCTTGGCGGCGACGCGATGCTATCCGCCCCGACGCCGGACCATTTCCTGCCGCTGCTTTATGTGCTCGGCCTCCGCAAAAAGGACGAGCGGGTTTCTTTTCCCGTCGAGGGCGTCGACGGGGGCTCCGTCTCCATGCTCGCCGTGCAGTTGGGCTGAGCTCAACGCCTCCCCGGACCTTTGCCTCCAGGCAACCTTTTCCCCCCCGAACTCATCTATTACGGGTGAGGAAAGAAATGGCCGCGCCCGAGTTGATTCTGGCAGTCTCCGGAGAAATCATGGATAATAAGGTCCATGATCAGATGGGCGAATTCCTGGGGGCGGCCGGGTTTATGAGCGGGGCCGAGCGGGAAGTGCCTGTCTGGGGGACGATCGACAAGACGCGCCTGGCCGACCTCGTCGAACGCGGCCGGGCCGGCGACCTCGCGGCGATGGAAGCCATATACGAGATGTTCAAGCGCCCGGTGTTCAGCCTGCAGTACCGGCACACCATGAACCAGGCCGTCGCCGAGGACCTCCTCCAGGACGTTTTCCTGCGGGTTTTCACCCATCTCAAGGACGTCCGCGATGTAGGCACCTTCCCGGGCTGGGTCTTCCGGATCGCCCTCAACACCTGCTATAGCTATCTCCGGCAGAAAAAGGCCCAAAGTGGAAAGGCCGTCCCCTTGGGCGAGATGGAAGACCAGATCGTGGACAGCGGGGCCGAAGCCGTGGAAAGCGACCTCAAAGAGCCTCTGGACAGGGCCATTCAGGCCCTCCCCGAGGGATTGCGGAACGTGTTCATTCTTCATGACGTCCAGGGCTACAAGCACGTGGAGATTTCCCGGCTCCTCGGCTGCTCCGTGGGGACTTCGAAGTCTCAGCTCTTCAAGGCGAGGGCGAAACTGCGGGCCCTCCTCAAGGCCGGGAAAGTCGTTTGACGGAGACACCTCATGAGATGCCGTAAAGCTCAAAAATACATCAGCGAATACGTGGACGGTGCAGTCGAGTCCCGGAAGGTAGCCGGCCTCGAGCGCCATATCGAGAAATGCGCGGCCTGCCGGGAGGTCCTCGAGGATTTCCGAACCCTGGCCGCCGGCGCCCGGGCCCTGGAAGCCCCGGAGCCGGATGAGGGCGTCTGGCGGAAGATTGAGGCCCGCCTGGCCGCCGGAGAGAGGGCCAGGGCGATCGCGCCTGCCCGCGGCCAAGAAGCGCCCCGGAGATGGGCCTTCGGCTTGAGCACGCCGGCCCTGAGGCTCGCGGGAGCGGCGGCCCTCGCCCTGGTCCTCATCGCCTCGGGCATCGTCATCGGACGCGGCATCGGACGGAGAGGGCCCGCCACCTACCCCAGAAATTCCGAGGGCTACACGCTGGCCAAGCTGGACGAAGCCGAAGGGTACTATCAAAAAGCCATCAAGGCCCTGAGCGAGGCGTTCGCCGCCGAGAAGGGGACGATGGTCCCCCAGATGGCCGAGATGTTCGAGAAGAACCTGTCCGTCATCGACGCCACCATCCAGGCCTGCCGCCAAGCTGTTTTGAAGGAGCCGGACGACCTTCAGGCCCGGAATTATCTGCTGACCGCTTATATGGACAAAGTGAGCTTCCTCGACACGGCCCTGGAGTCCCGGAGACGGGCTCCGGGCACCCCGGTTCGCGGAAAGACCCTATAAAACACGGAGAAGGAGAGAAGGAGGACGATCATGAAAAACCTGAGGATGACAAAACGGCTGGCCATCCCGCTGGCCCTGGTTTTCGTCGCGACAATCGCCGCCGGCCTGGCCTCCGGGCGCGATAAACGCGAGAGATACGAAGAGAAGTTCGCCAGGACCGAGGCCCTGGCCAATAACGGGAAGGTTTACCTGACCAATATTTCCGGCGATATCGAAATCAAGACCTGGAAGGAAGAACAGGTCAAGATCGAAGCCCTCAAGGTTTCCGAGGCATCGACGCTCGACAAGGCCAAGGAAAACGCGGCGCTCGTCCCGATCGAAGTGACCCAAGAGGCCGGCACCCTCCGGATCGAGACCAAGTACCCCGAACGTCGAGGATTCTGGGGCAACAACTCCATCAACGTCTCGGTGTCCTACAAGCTCTGGATTCCCGAGAAAGCGTCCGTCGACGTGAAATCCATCAGCGGCGACGTCCGCCTGGATCCCATTGGCGGTTCGGCGAAGGTGCGGTCGATCAGCGGCAACGTCGGCGTCCTCGGCGCGGCCGGGGCCGACATCAGCGTGACCAGCGGCGACCTCACCGTTGCGAATATCATGGGTGACGCCTACATCAAGACCATCTCGGGGACCGTCAAGGCGACCAAAGTCCAGGGGTCGGTCGAAACCGAATCCGTCAGCGGCGACCTCGAGCTCAGGGACGTGTCCGAGGCCCGGACCGTGACCGGCAAGACTATCAGCGGCGACATCACCTATGTCGGGACCATCCTGGCCGGCGGAAACTACGAGCTGACCGCGCACAGCGGGAACGTCGTCATGCACATCCCGGCCAACTCCTCTTTCGATCTCGAGGCCGGCACCTTCAGCGGCGTCATCGACAGCGATTTCCAGATTCAGGTCGAGGGCAAGATTTCACCGAAGGAAATCCACGGGACCGTCAACAAGGGCGGCGCCAGGATCCGGGCCAAGAGCTTCAGCGGCAACGTCGAGATCAAAAAGCATTAACCAATCCCTAGGGGGACACAATACTCTGTCCCGGAATACTCAGGGACAGAGTATTGTGTCCCCCTATTGAGGAACGGGCGGCCAGCCGCCCTTTTTTTATGCCCGGGTCATCACGACCTCGAGGACCGTTTCATGCTTGCCCCCCGCGGCCGGCTGGCCCATCCACAGGGTCACCTCGTCGGCCCCCGTTTTCCTGAAGGTCTGGACGAATGGCGTTTCCTGCCAGCACAGGAAGAGGCTTCCGTCTTCGAGAAAACGGCAGGTGGCTCCGAGGAAATTTCCCGAACTCTCGAACCACCAGTACCGGTGAATTTTCGATTTCTCGTCCCAGGCGAATATCGCGTGGGCCTGGCTCCTGTCTCCGGTCGACATCGCGGCCTCGTAATCGAAATAGACATACTTGCCGTTCAGGGCCCTTTTGAACTCTCCGGTCCCCGAACCCGTCGCCGCCTCGCTCGGACCGCTTTTGGGGACCCGGTAGTCGAGGCGCCAGGTTCCCAGCAGAAAATCGAACTTATCCATCATGGCCGTACCCCTTCCGGCGGAATCGCGCGTTCAGCCCTCTATCTGATGCTAAATGACGATCGGAGAGGATGTCAAGGCGGGCCCTTCCGACAAATGAGCCGGCCATGCTATGATGTCCCCCTTAGACGATGATCCGCCGTATCCATTTCGTGAATTTCGTCCGGAAGCTTACGCTGACGACCGTCCTCTTCCTGGCGCCCCTCTATTTCCTGAAGCTCGGGTTTAACGGCCTCGAGATCGGCCTCATCGTCCTCTGCTTCTCCTTCGCCCCCATCGTCTTCTCCTTCCCGACGGGCTGGATGAACGACCGCCTCTCCATGAAGAAGGTGATCCTCGCCGCGCTCCTGGCCCAGGGCGCTCTTTTCGTCCTCGTCGGTCAGACGCGGCACGCGGGGCTGATGGCGTTTGTCTTCCTCCTGGTCGGCGTCGCCAACAACGCCCTGGATGTCTCGACCAACAGCCTTTACTACAAGGACGAGACGGACCCGAACCCCAACCGGAAATACGGGACGTACAACTTCTGGCTGGCGGCGGGTCCGCCTGCCGGCTTCCTGCTTGGCGGGCTCCTGGCGTTCTATTCCGGTTTCCGGACGCTGCTGGCTGTTTTCGCGGTCCTGATGATCCTCCCCGCCCTGGCCCTAAGGGGATTCAGCCGGGAAAAGTTCTCCGTCGTCACCATCCGGGAATACCGGTCCAATATACTCAGGAAAAGGACGCTGGCCTTTTCGGCCTTTCTGTTCGTCCTGGCGCTACACTGGGGTGTCGAGGGCACGGTCTACAGCCCGTTTCTCCGGGCCCGGTTCGGCCTCAACGATTTCCAGGTCGCCCTCTACATCGCCCTGGCCTACCTGGCCCTCGCTTTTTCGTCCCTGGCCGTCAGCCGCCTGTCATTTAACCCGGCGCGGAACCGCCGGCTTCTCCTCCTCGGCATGATGCTCTCGGGGCTGGGGCTCGTCCTCATGGTTCAGGATGACGTCCGGCTGTCGTTTCTTTTCCGTTTCGTCCATGAGGCGGGAGACGGCCTGATGGGCGCCCTGGTTCTCCTGACCATCTCCCGGCTTTTCGAGAAACGCACGATCGGCGGGAGCGCCGGCCTCCTGATGGCCATTCAGACCGGGGGTTTGATGACCGGGGCCCTGGTTTTCTCGTCGCTCGGCTACCGGGCCGGGCTGCAGTATCCGTTCTACGTCGCGGGAATTCTGCTCGTCGCGAACGCGGCTTTTGGGCTCTACGCCTTGCCCCCGGAATCCGGCTCCGCCGACACGCCGGCTTCGGCCTGAGGCGTGCTACAATACCTCCGATGATCGCGACCAAGGGCTCGGGCTTCGATGTCATCCTCATGAGCGGCGAGCCTTACGCCGACCATCCGCTGTCTCCCGTCGGCGTCATCGCGCGCGTTCTCGACGCGCGGGGATATAGCGTCGGGGTCATCGAGTCTCCGGATTGGAAGGGGCCGGACGATTTCCTGAAGCTCGGCCGGCCGCGGCTCTTCTTCGGCGTCACGTCCGGCTCGATCGACAGCATGCTCGTCAACTATTCGCCCCTCAAGCGCGACCGGGCCCGCGACCGTAACGTCCCGTTCACCGCCCGGATGCCCGACCGGGCCGTGATCGTCTACGCCAATAAGATTAGGGCGGTTCACCCCGGCGTACCGATCGTTCTCGGCGGGATCGAGGCCTCGCTCCGCCGCTTCGCCCACTATGATTACTGGGACGACGCCGTCAGGCGGTCGATCCTCCTCGACACCCGGGCGGACATCCTCGTTTACGGGCCCGGCGAAATTCAGGTTTTGAAGATCGCGAAGAGGCTGGACCGGGGAGAGGGGCTGGACGGCATTTCCGGGACATGCGTCATCCGGCGCGAGCCGCCGCCCGGGGCGAAAATCATCCCTTCCTTCGAGGACGCGGCTAAGGACAAGGACTGGTTTTGCGAGGCCCAGCGGGAACTCTCCAACCGGAGCCTCATCGCCCAGGGGCACGCCAACCGTTTCGTCGTCCAGTACCCCGCCCCCGACTACAAGCCGAACGACCTCGACTGGGTTTACGGCCTGCCGTTTTCGAGGACGATCCCCGAGGGCTATCCGGAACTCGAGATGGCGAAGTTTTCCGTCGTGACCCACCGGGGCTGTTTCGGCCGCTGTTCCTTCTGCTCGCTGTCCCTGCATCAGGGGGATCGGATCGTTTCGCGGAGCGAGGCGGCCATCCTGGAGGAGATCCGCCGCCTGACGCAACACCCCGACTTCCAGGGGATCATCGACGATCTCGGCGGCCCGACGGCTAACATGTACGGGATGGATTGCGAGTCTCCCTGTAAGGGCGGCGGCTGTCTTGCCTGCGATCAAGCGGACCGGAGCCATAAGCGGCTCATCGCCCTGATGCGGAAGGCCCGGCGTCTCCCCGGGGTGAAGAAAATATTCGTCCGGAGCGGCATCCGTTACGACCTGGCGCTCGAGAGCAGAGAATATATCGAAGAGCTCTCCAAGCACCATATCTCGGGGCTGCTGAAGATCGCTCCCGAGCATGTCTCTGGGAACGTCCTGCGGCTGATGGGGAAAAGCGGCAGCCGGCGCGCGCTCGAGGAGTTCCGGCGCGTCTTCGCCGAAATCAACGAGAGGTCCGGCCGCGGCCGGTGGGCGAGCCCGCAGCACCTCAAATATTACTTCATGGTCGCCCATCCGGGGACATCGGAAAAAGAAGCGAAGGAGCTGGCCGTTTATCTCAAGGAGCTTGAAAAAGACGGGGAGAAACCGGTCGAAGGCGTCCAGATCTTCACTCCGACGCCGATGACCCGCTCGACATGCATGTATCATACGGGGAAAGACCCGATCACGGGTGAGGATGTTTATGTCCCGCGGCCCTACGCCGAGAAAAAGGCCCAGAGAAGGATGCTCGATGGGACCCCGCGCGACATGGATTGAAGATACAAGAAGGGGTCAGGTCTACTTTCTTCCACTTTTCGGCTTATTTCGGATATTTCCCAGACTTGCGGCTCCGAGCTACTCCGCCGCAATTCTGCCGGTCGCTCCGGAGACTCCTCTCCCAGCCGTAGACCTGACCCCTTCTTTATTACTTATACGAACGTCCCCTCGAGAAAGTGGCAGAATGAAGATTTAACCCCGTCTTGGCGCTACTTGGCGGGGGCGAATAGCTCGTCGCTCGAGGCGATCGTTCCCCCCTTGGCGAGGATGGCCTTCTCCGCCGCCCGGAACCCTTCCTCGCTGATGGCCCGGGTGGCGTCCTCGACGAGCACCGCCCCGAAGCCCATGGCCAGGGCGTCCATGATGCTGTAGCTGACGCAGAAGTCGGCGGCCAGCCCGGCCAGGAAGACCCGGTCGACCTTCTTCCACTTGAGATAGCCCTCGAGGCCCGTCGATTTACGGCGCGCGTTGTCGTAGAACGTGCTGTAGCTATCGATCCCCGGATCCGTCCCCTTTCGGAAGATGGCCTCCACCCGGTTCGTGTTGAAGGCCTGGGCGAATTCCGCGCCGCGGCTTCCCTGGACGCAGTGGTCCGGCCAGAGGATTTGTTCCACGCCGTCGATCATGACCGCGTCATAGATATTTTTTCCCGGGTGGCTCGAGGCAAAACTCGCGTGGCCGGCCGGGTGCCAGTCTTGGGTGGCGACGACCAGCCCGAAGCGCTGCTGGAGACGGTTCACGACATCGATGATCTCGTCTCCCCTCGGCACGGCCAGCGCGCCGCCCGGCAGAAAGTCCTTCTGGATGTCGACGAGGATGAGCGCGTCCATGTCAGCCCTCCTTCCCGTATCGCCTGACGAGGTCATCCCGGAGCCCGGCCAGGCGCTCGCTGAGGCCCACCTTGTAGATGTGGGGATTCTCGAAACGGGTATGCTCCGCGGGGAGTGACGCCAGCCTCCCGGCCGCATATTGCGCGATCCGGCCGACGGGTTCCGGACCGGCCAGCCGCTCTCCGTTCGCCATGACTTTGGCCTGAAGCGTTTCCGCCCGCAAATCATTGAGACGCAGCGATTTGCCCGGTTCGAAAGGATGGATCATCAGGCCCACTCCGGCCTCCTCCTCGAGGGTGATGGCGTCGGCCCGGAAATAACCCTGGGCGTCCGAATACCTGATGATCTTCTTCCGGCCGGGCAGCGTCGTCTTGGCCAGGCTCTCGGACAGCTTCAGCCGCGGATCGCCCCCGACCTCGGCAAGCTTGTATACGCCGTCCAGGGCCGCGTCCGGAGCGCCCGTGGCCAGTCGCGTCCCGACCCCGAAGAGGTCAATGAGCGCACCCTGCCCGAGAAGGCTCCGGATGACGAGCTCGTCAAGCAGATTCGAGGCGACGATCTTGACGTAGCCGAGCCCCGCTTCGTCGAGCATCCGCCGGGTCTCCTTGGCCAGGTAAGCGAGGTCGCCGCTGTCTAGACGGACGGCGTAGAGCCGCTGCCCCCGCTTTTCCATCTCCTTCCCCGCCCGGATGGCGTTCGGAACGCCGCTCCGGAGCGTATCGTAGGTGTCGACGAGGAAGATGCAGCCCTCGGGATGCGATTCGGAATACCGCCGGAAGGCCTCGAGCTCGTCGCCATGGCTTTCGATGTAGGAATGGGCCATGGTGCCGGCCGGCCGGAGACCGAACCGCCATGCCGCGTAGACGTTGGAGGTCGTCTCGCAGCCGCCGATGACGGCCGCCCGGCTGGCGTGAATGCCCCCGAAGCCGTGCGACCTGCGCAGGCCGAACTCGCTCAGCGGGCGCGGCCCGGCGGCCAGGCGGAGGCGGGCCGCCTTGGTCGCGATCAGGCTCTCGAAATTGAGGAAATTGAGGAGGAGCGTTTCGATCACCTGGGCCTGAATGAGCGGGGCCTCGACCCGGACGATGGGCTCGAGCGGGAAGACGACCTCGCCCTCCCTGACCGATAACACGTCTCCCGCGAAGTGGAAACGGCCGAGATAATCCAGAAAATCAGGCCCAAAGCCGAGCGACCTCAGGTAGGCGAGGTCATCGGCGGAGAAGAGGAATTCGCCGATCAGTTCGAGGACGTCCTCCAGGCCGGCGAAGATGACGAAGCCGCCGTCGAAGGGGATCTTCCGGAAGAAGTAGTCGAAACACGCGGGGGCTTCCGCCGTCCCGTCCCGGAAGTAGGCCTGGGCCATCGTGAGTTCGTACATGTCGGTGTAAAGGCCGGTGTGCCCATCAAGCATCTTGATCCCCGGTCGCCATTATACCGCCGCCCTGAGCAACGGTCCAACTCGCCCGCTTTCTTATCCGCAACCGGCGCTCCCGGCCATGAACAAGAAGAAAAACGGGAGTCCCACGGCCGAATCCGGACACGGCTCAGACGACGGGGCTGCCTTGAGGACAAAGACGTAACACGCCGAGTTGACAATCGAGGCCACGCTCCTTAACGTAGAGGGCGTGGCTGTCCTGAAGATCGCCGCCGCCATCGTTGCGCCGGCCGTTTTCTGGGTCGGTTATTTCTACTGCAAAGACCGCCGCCGCCTCGAGCCCCTCGGCAACCTTTTCATCGCCTTCGCGCTGGGATTTGCTTCCGGCTTTATCTGCTATCAGGTCTACGGCGTCCTCGGCCGAGCGCAGATTCTGCCGGACTTCACAGACGTTCTCTCGCAGACGACGCACTTTCAGTTTTTTTCCTATTCCGTTGTCATCGTCGGCCTGATCGAGGAAATCTTCAAGTTCTTGCCTTTCGTCTTCATCGTTCTGAGGTTCAAGGACTTCGACGAACCGATCGATGGGATCGTCTACGCCGCGGCCCTGGCCGTCGGCTTCGCGAGCTTCGAAAACTTGGGCTATCTCCCGGCGATGAAAGGCCTGGCGTTCCTGGGCCGGGCGTTCGCCAGCCCCCTGACTCATGCGGTCTTCTCGTCCATCTGGGGATACGCCGTCGGCCGGGCGCACGTCGCGAACCGGTCGATCGTGCCGGTTGCCGTCATCGGCCTCGGCCTGGCCGGCTTCTTTCACGGCCTTTTCGACTACCTGACGTTCTCCCATGCGCTGCGGTTTCTCTCGGCGCTCCTCATCCTGGCCGTTTGGGCTTGGGCCATCAGGGCTTTGGAGAAACAAGCCGGAGGGATCGCAGGTCCGTCTTCCCCGGCGGGAAAGAATTCCGTTTAAAAAGTCGATTCCCGCTTCAAATAGGCCTCGAGTGCTGGTAATATAGACATCTTTAGCAACGGACGATGAATAGAAACGTCACGATAGGCTCTCTCCTGGCCCTCGCCCTCGCTGCGGCCTCGGCCTCGGTTTTTCCCGCCCCGGCGGCCGCGTTTCCCGGCCAGTACGTGGCCGCGCAGGAGCCCGGCGCGGCCCCCGACCCGGCCAAATGGGCGCAGCTCGAAAAGGACATCCTGAGGATGCTTCGCGACTTCCAGGGCCAGCTCGGCTTCGTCATCAAGGACCTCCGCTCCGGGCGCTCCATCGTTCACAGCCCGGACAAGCGTTTCCCCTCGGCCAGCATGGTCAAGGTGCCGATCATGGCCGCCTGCTACAAAGCGGCCGAGGAGGACCGGATCTCGCTCGCGGACGTCGTCACCCTGAAGCGGACGGACAAGGTCCGCGGGTCGGGGACGCTCCGGGCCGCGGCGCCGGGGACGTCCGTCACGGTCGAGCGACTTATCGAACTTATGATCACGGACAGCGACAACACGGCCGCCAACATGCTCATCGACCTCCTCGGACTCGACTATTTGGCGAGCGCCTTCAAGGACTTCGGGCTCGACCAGACGAACCTGTCCCGGAAAATGATGGATTTCCGCTCCAGGGCCAAGGGGATCGAAAACTACACGACGCCGCGGGAGATGGCGGATATCCTGGAGAAGATTTACCGCAGGACCTGCGTCAGCCCGGAGGCTTCGGAGAAATGCCTGGTGTGCCTCAAGGGCCAGAAGGTAAACGACCGCATTCCCCGCTATCTGCCACGCAGGGTGTCCGTCGCCCACAAAACGGGCCTGGAGAATAAAGTCTGCCATGACGCCGGCATCGTTTTCGCGGACAAGGGGGATGTGTTGATTTGCGTCCTCACCGAGGGCGACACGGGCGCGACGATCGCCAAGAGGATGATCGCCAGGATCTCCGCGCTCGTCTACAAAACCTATAAATAAACCTGTTTGGGAAACCGTCGTCCGGCGGGAGGATCTTGGGCGCGAAGGGGGCGCTTCTCTTCTACCCGCCGACGCGGAAAGAGATCTTGACTTCGGATGTTCTGCGGGGATCAGCGGCGTCCGCTCTTGGCCTCCCGGATGGCGTCGACGATCATCCCTTTCGTGGGGACACCGCTCGAGCCCTGTTCCGCCCGGTAAATCCTGCATCCGTAATAGGGAGAATCTTTTCTTCTATTCTTTTCGATATCCAGGCCGTCGATTTGGATCGTGGGCGACCCGAGAAAACCGTAGCGGCACGCTTCCTCGTCGGACTTGACCTCCAGGCTTTCCAAATCGGCATCGGGGGCTTCTGCCCGGAGCGCTTCTTTGAGAAGTATTAAGGTTGGCCCCGCGTTAGGACATCCGCTGAAATAGAGAAACCGGACTTCCATTTCCAGCCTCCGGCTCGATTATAGCCGACCGAAATTGGCTTTTCAAACGTCATGTGCCGAGCTTGGAGATCGAGATTGCGTCCTTCGAGGCCCTCGTCGGCAGGCCCCATCTTAGAATGAGCAATAACGCCGTCATGAGAGCCGCGACGACAAGGCCGAGGTCGAAGACGGTATACGCCAGCCGGGTGAGGACCGCCAACCTTGCTATCTTCACGACCATGAAGGCGCCCGAACCGCCGGCAAGAGCGAAGGCCCCCCAAGCGATCCATTCGGCGATTCGCTCGGCGATCCGGAACCGGACCGGCAGACGAGGTTCCAGGAGAAGGATGATGACCGCGGCGGCCAGAACCGCGCAAGCGACCCAGAAGTGGTTGGCGTCCAGGCTAAACCGACGGACGGTCATGTACTCGAGCAACCCGGGCGTCGTCGCCACGAAGGCCCCGCCGACGGCGCCGGCCGCGGCGATGGCCGCCGTTGCCCAGAAAGCCATCCGCACGCTCAAGAAACCCTTCTTGACCAATAGCCAACGAAGACCGAGAAGCACCGCCAGGGAAACGAGGATTCCGATCAGAGCGTAAAGCGCGGGCTTGAGTCCTTCTTCGCGGAAGGCGCCGAGACGCACCCAGACGGGCGACAAGCCGAGGATTTGAGAGTTCGCGACCCAGCTCGGCCGCGCGTCATCGCTGTTGAAGGGTTTATCCAACACCGCTCCTCGTAAGAAAGGCGATCCCCGCCGGTGGCAGTCGGTGCAGCCGCCTGTGCCGAGCGCCGCCCCGGCCGGGGCGATATCGTGCGAGAATTTGTAGACCGAGGCATAAGGGGTGGCCTCATAGGCCTCACGCGGGAGGTTCCGGGATTCTTTGGCTGAATAATAAGCCCGGTCGTCCGATACCCATGCGAGGCGACGGCCGGCCATCGGAAAGCCGGTCGCCGCGAGGTAGGTCTTAACTGATGCGAGAAGCGCGTCGATCTCCTCCGGACGGTTCACCTCGATAACGCCGTCCTTGTTGTCGTCAGTGATCTTGGCGAGCTCAGGGTATTTGTTCTTCGGATCGCCACGGTGCTTGGTCCACATTTGGAAGAAGTCCTTCATGAACAGCTGATTGAGTCCCGGTTTACCCTCCTCTTCGAACCCAACCCATGCGCTGTGGACGCGGTTCGCCGGGTAAATTTTATCCTTGTAGCGGATGAGCGTCGGTCTCGTGATGTCGGTCGGCTCGTCCTTGCTCGTGAACAGCTCGAGCTCGCCGTAATGGTTCCAGAACGTCATCTCCTGGTCGTAGAAGGCCCAGATGTGTTTGGGCGGCGGGGTGATGCGGGGAGCGGGGTTATAGATATCGCTGGCCTGGACGACGGCGCTCTTCACCGCGCGTGCGGGAATGTGGCAAGTCTGGCAGGCGATTTTCTCCAAATGCAAAGGCGGGAGCCAGGCGTGAGTCGCGCGTGGGGCGTTGCGCCACCCGTCGACGTGGCAGCTCTCGCAGCTCCTCACCGTGTTGTCCAGGTCATTACGAATCCAGCCGGAGGGGTCGTCGCCCTTGCCGAGCTGATGCGCCTCGCGGTCACGAATGCGAGAATCCGCAGCCCGGCTGCCGGCCGCATGACAATCCACGCAGCGCAAACCCGCCGCGATATGGACATCGGTGCGGACCGTGTAGGACGCCCCCCGCTTCTTCCAATCCGGTTTGGCGTGACAGCCGAGGCATGTCTCGTTCCGCGGCTCGGGCGCCATGTGGACGAGGACGTTCCCGTCGGCGTCGAACTTGCCCTTTTCGTAAGTGACGAGGGGCTGCTCCCCGGCCGCCACCTGGCCTTTCACGACTCCGAATCCGGCGCCCGCCGTGGCCGCCCACTTAAAGTTGAGGTTTGCCAGCTCGGCGTTGCGTTTCTTCAAGTCGTATTCGGGCTGATGACAGAGGAGGCAGTCGGCCTCGATCACCCCTGTCTCGGACCACCGTGCCTTGTAATAATCCCCGTCGAGGTTGTTGTCGCCGCCTGGAGTCAGGCCGGAAGCGGGGTCGCGCATCCACGCGTCATAGCGCTTACCCTCACGGTCATATTCCAGCGGTCCGCCTCCGGGATGGCAATTCCCGCAGGTGGCCGTCACGAAGTCGAACGACGTCATATCAATGAGTCGGGCGCTCGTATTCGTCTTGGGGGCGAGTTGGCGATAGAGCGGTGCTGGTGAACACCAGTTGCCGCCGTAATTCCCCGGGGACGTGACCCAGTTATATCGGGCGGCAAACTCGGGAGGCGGCGTTTCCCCTTTGCCCTGGGTGAAGTGGAATCCCTGGGTGATCTTTGCATAGTCATGGCATCCTGCGGCGCTGCACGTCTGCCGCGGAGAATAGGGGGCCTTGTCGTTTGTGCCCGTGACTGGATTGATGATGTTGCCGCCCTCATCGCGCAAGGGGAAGGGCGGACAAACACCCAGGCCCTTGCCGGTCGTCAGGGCCGGGGATGGGATGTCCGCTGCCTCGAGCCCGCGCCTACAACTCGTTGACGCGCCAGCGAGAATCATTGCCGCGAGGGTGAATATCAGGGGCGTGACGCAAGGTCGGCCCTCGGTTGTCCTCTGCATGATCGCTCCTCTCATGAACGACTCACCAAGAATAGGCGCTCTGAACGAAGAACCAATTGGCTGGAACTGCTGGGCCGGTGTGCTTCACGTAATTCCCGGGGAAGAACCGCCCGTAGCCGCCCATCAGCTCAAGATGATTCCACAGTGTCCAGGCCACGCGAAAATCGAGCTCGACACCGAGCGCGGTTCCGGATCCCCCCGATGGGTCACGGCGATATGCGTTGAGTCCCGTCGTGTACCAAGCGTCCGTCGCCTGATCGAGCCTGAAGTGGTGATACTCGACGTACAACGCGAGGACGCGCCGCGGCTCGAGGCTGATATCGATCTCCGCGTCTCTCAGATTTGCCCAGAAGAACAAGTTCAGGTATCCGTAGAAGAAGATGTCGCGCCCGCCGTAGACGCCGTCGAACGTCCCGTGCACGCCGTCCGTGGGGCTCGAGTCGCCCGAACCCCATGTATACTGCCCGCCAAGCCTGGGCTTCCACGCGACTGGCAGGGTGAGGCCGAGCTTCCCGCTCGCGCCGAACGCGCGGAGAGCGTCATGACCGTAACGTCCAAGTTGCGCGGCGAAAGTCGCGCTTGCGTCCAGAACGCCGAACGCATGCCCTTCGGCTTGAAGACCCATCGTATGGGAGAGGAGGTTAGCGAGGCCCGATTCCCCCGCGATCTTCCCGCCGGTGTCGCGCTTGAGGACGTAGAACAGGTCGAGGCGGAACGGCAGCTCCTTGATGTGCGTGTAGGCGACGAAGGTCAGGAAGTGATCGATGTCGCGGTCCGGCCACACGTCGGTTCTATAAAGGAGATACTTGCCGACCCAGGCGTCGGTCCAAAACCAGCGGGTGTCAATCTTCAGCACCGCCGCGTCCCAGGCGAAGCGGCCGGTGTTCCCCCAGTTGCCCGGTCCGAAGACCCGCTGGTCGCCGTAGGAGATTTGCTGCCGTCCGACGCGAAAACCGATCGGGCCTCCGCCGATATGCAGCCACTCGGCGTAGAGTTGGCGGATGTCCAGCGTGTCCTGGATCGGGCTACTCACAGGAAAGTCCGTGTCTTTGAACCGGGTCAGGAACGCGTGGGCGTCCTGGAGCTGGAGGAAGAACCGCGGCCCCTCCTTGAAACGGGCGGCAAGGTCCAACCGGACCCGCTCGAGGAGGAGTCGGTCGCGGCCTCCCGGCTCGTAACCCTTGAGGGTGAATCCGTCGTCGTGCTCGTATCTCATCCGTGCCTGTCCGCCGAAATCGAAAATCAAGGGCCCGATCCGGATATTCGGGAGCGCCCGGGATCCGTCTTGCGTGTTGCGCTCGTTCACCGGCTTCCCCGGCTCGCCGCGGCCGAGCACCGGCCAGACGAGGCCAAGCAAGCCGAGCAGTAGACCGACGCGCCCGTTCAAGGTCATCATGGCACCCACCCCACAACCGCGGATGCGGCACCGAAGGCAAGGACTAAGGCCGGCGGCCATTTAAGGCGCACCAGGAGGAACAGGGCGGCGGCGGCCAGCAACAAGGCCCTCCAAGATGGGATAGCGGAATGCCAGAGGAGAAAAACGGAGGAGACCACAAGGCCGACCACGGTGGGGGCCACGCCCGCCAGAAAATCCTGGGCTCGGGTGGAGTCCTTGAGCCGTTCATATCCGAGGGAAATGATGGCCATGAGGACGATGGCCGGCGTGAAGAGGGCCACTGTGGCCACGAGGGCGCCGGGGACGCCATGGAGGCGGTATCCGGCGAAGGTGGAGAGAACTGCAATGGGGCCCGGCGTGAGGTTACTGATGGCTACTCCGTCGAGGAATTCCTGGGGACTTAGCCAGTGGAACTGTTCCACCAGCCGCTGGTGAAGGATCGGAACCAACACGAAGCCGCCGCCGAAAAAAACCAGCCCCACCTTCAAGAAGGCCAGCGCTAAACCCGCCAGAGAGACCATCCCGGCCCCTGCCGTTGCCGCGAAGGTCGGGAGCCCAAAGGCCGCGAGGGGCTCGGGTTTGCCGCTCCCTTCATCCGGGGGCGCCGCGTCCTTCCGGGCCGCCTTCTTGCCCAGCCGCCCGCGTCCTGCGGCAAGCCCCAGAAGGCCCGCGGCGAGAAGTATCCACATGGCGTTCACCTTGAGAGCCCCAGCCCCCGCTCCTGTCAGCGCCAGGCCCACCGCCGGCCAACTGGCAAGGGCCCTGCGCCCCATGGACCAGGCTGCGGCAAGAATGAGGGCGATGACCACGGGTCCAAGGCCCAGGAGCACGCTCTGCAAGGCGGGGATGGCGTGGAAGCGGAAGTAAAGGAAGGCGAGAAAGATCACGAGCGTCACAGGAGTCATGAGAAAGGCCGCCGCCGAGGCAAGGCCGCCCAGAAATCCGTGGCGGCGGCAGCCCACGAAGAAGGCCGTGTTAACCGCGAAGGGCCCGAGGATTTGGCCCAAGCCGACACCATGGAGAAATTCATCCGCCGAGAGCAATTTTCTCTTCTCGACGAATTCGCGCTCCATGAGGGCGATCACGGCCACTCCCCCGCCGAAGCCGATGGTACCGATCTTGAGAAAAACTGCGATCATGCGGGCTAGAGAGATGGGCGCAGCTGCGCCGGCCCAGGCTTGGTTGGATTCGCGCCTTGAATCACGCTTCATCACGCACCGTTGAAGCGGCCAGCGGGGAACCCACGCACAGCCGGAAAATCATGGTCTCATCCCTCCTCTGGCTCCAGCCCATCTCTTTTCGATCGACGTTCAAGAAAGCCGCCGACCCGGGGATTGTCGGTAAGAGCGCAAAGCTGAACGTGACGAGTCCGAGCCCGGAAAAGGGTCATCCATACCCTTCCGTCGAGCGAGAAGCCCGATATTTGAATGGCTTCATGACTTGGCCCCGATCAGTTTCTCCTGACAGGGAATACAGACCCGCTTGTCGCCGACGACGCGCAAACCCATGGGCATGGCCGGGCACTTGTGGCCGTGAAGCGCGAGCCCGTGTTCGTAGTAGTCCTTTGGATTGATCATGGTTTTTCTCCTTTGCTTACTTCGAGAGGTCCGGGGGAGAACTTCATGGCCGCTTTCAGGCTTCAGCGCAGATAGCCCGAGCAGGGGATGCAGACGGGCTTTCCGTCCTGGTAGCGGACGTAGCGCTCGAAAACGTATTCCCCGCACTTTGAGCAGAGGGACTTGTTGAACGACCCCTTGGGCGGCTGGTAGCGGAAATCGGGGCGTCGCTCGACCGAAAAGATCGCCTCGTCGGTCAGGGACAGAGTCCAGTCGATGGCTTCCTGGGTCACCGGGGCGGGAATGCCCGACGGCTCCACCCCGCGCTTCCGGTAGGCGAAGAACTCGCGTTTTCCGAATTCGTCGATAAAATCGGCCTTGAGCGCATACCTCACGGGGGTCTTGCCCGGGTACCAGAAGGTCGCCGCCAGCTTGCCCCAATAGGTTTTCTCGATGAGCGCCTTGCCGAACGTAGCCCCGGTGGCGGCTTGGATTCCGTCCATCAAGCACGTCTGGGGATGCCCCTCGCCGAGCTCGCATATCACGTGGAGGGTGTGGTCCATCTCGCGGGCTGTCCCGAGGGCCTTTAAGGCCAGGAGCCCCATCCGATAGCCGAGCGGCATGAATGGGCAGCGATGGCCGTGAAAGGCGAAAGCCCACTCGGGCGGCACATAAAGTTGATGGGTTTCAGTCGACATGCGTGGTTTCTCCTTTCTCCGGTTTTCATATCGCAATATGTCCGCCGATCTCCGTTCACGGGACCTTCGTCTCGTTCACCAGGACCAGACCGTTCTGGCGAATGAGCGAGTGCAGCTCCGGCAGGAAGCCCTGGATGTCCTCCTGGTCGGTCGAAGTGACATCGAAGGACATGAACGAGGGCGTCTTTTGCCTTGCGCCTTGCACGGTGGGTACTTCCATGCGCAGATTGATGAAGTCATACGGCTTTCCTTTAACCAACTGCTCCATCTGGATCAGGAAGCGCTTTTCGCCGAATTCACCCGCCACCTCGAAGCGCACGTGCGTGGTCAGCCTGGCCACCGCGTCTTCCGCGGCGGCCCGCGCTTTCAACGCGCCCATTTTGGCTTTTTTCGCCTGGGCTTCCCGACGCACGATCCCGAAGATCTTGTGCTCGCGCTCCAACTTCCAGATCATGTCGCGATCCGGAAAGCTGATGGCCTCCACGGGGCAGACTGTGCCGCACGTGCTGCAGCCGACCATGCAACTCATGGCGTTGACCGGCACGGCTTTGTTGTCCTGCATTTCATAAACGCCGCGCCCGCAGGTCGTGTAGCATAACGAACAACCGATGCAGGCGTCGGCGTCCACGGTCGGGAACCAGGGGATATCCCGGCGGGGGATCCCATGCCACATTTCATCTTTGACCATTGTCAGCCTCTTTTCGCCATATTAAGACCGCTTCTCTGCGTCTTTCGGCCAGGCGAGCGCCTCGGCCGCCGTGTCGTTGACCGTGGCCATTTTCATCAGACGCGACACGAGGACGGCTTCGACGATCTCGGCTTCGGCCGCGCCCTCTTCTTTGGCCAGCTTCGTCCACATCAGCGTGCATGTGCTGGATTGGAGCGCGGCCGCCACCCCGATGCCGACGAGGAGCTTGATCTTGAGCGGCAGGGCCTGGAACCGCGGGTCATCCATGATGGCCGCCCGGTGTTCCAGATAGGTCTTCGCCCCGGCAGGAGATATCGCCCGCAGCAGCTCGATGGGTGTCGGTTTTATTTCGTTACTCATGAAGACTCTCCTTTTTGGTGATATTCTCGTAGACGGCTTTTGCCCGTGAGCGGCCGATGGCCTTGTTCGCCAGGGACTCGAGCGCAGCGAGGAGCGGTTCGAGCCGCGCCCCCGGGAAGCCGAGAACGGACTCGTTCGGCCCGAGGTCGGTCGCCTCCCGGCAGCCATAGCATCCCAGGGAAAAATTGAGGCGCTGTTCGATGTAGGGGATGATGGTCGCATCCACGCAGGTCGCTTGGAGGACGGCGGTGTCGCCGCGGCGGCGCTCGCCGCCCTCCACGTTGAGGTCGGCGAGAGCGAGCCACATGAGAGCCTCCGGCGGTCCTTCGACCACGACCACATCGGGGATGGCTTGGACCGCGCTGAGGGGCGAGGCCGCGATCAGCGTCACTCGCCCGGGCTCAAGATGCGGCATGCCTTCGAACATCCTCCGGCCCGTATCCGGGTCATCGACGATGCCGAACCCGACCAGCCCCTTGCCGGTGGCGAGCCCCTCCGAGAGCGGCCGAAAACCGAAGGCTGCGGCGGCCGCCGGACAGGCGAGCTCCTTCGGGACGAGCGCGACCGGTTCCCCGCGCCGGGCGCGCATGAGCAGCTGGCAGTAGCGATGGCCCGTGACGTTTCTAAACGATTTGGCTGGGAGTGCGCTTTCCGGTCCCATGAGGAAGACGGCGACGGGCTCGGTGTCGATCGCCAGGATCTCAACCAGGCGCCTCGCCGCCGCCGCGTTATCCACGAAAGTTCTCCGCGGGCATCGGGACGTCTTCGCGTTGAGCCCTCATCGTCCCGCTCTTTCCTTCATGACCTGGGTCGCGCAGGAGAAGAAGTTCAGAACACAGGGCGTGAGCAGTTCGTAGTACACGACATTTCCGTCCCGCCGATCACGGACGATGCCATGGGCCTTGAGCAGCGACAGGTGCTTGGAGACGGTCGACTGGTCCAAGCCGATGACCCCGGTGAGTTGCCCGACGGAGCATTCTCCTTCGGCCAAGCGATGAACGATCTTTAGCCGTGCTTCGTTGGCCAGCGCCTTCAGCAACTGCGCTTGTATGCGGAAGATGTCATTCTCTTTCACGTGCTTCTCCTGAACGACAGTTCTAGTATATGGCAATATGGCCATATTGTCAAGTATTACCCATATAATTCAGGGGGAGTTCAGAAACAGGGGCTTCGGCTCTTTCTTCCTCGCTCTTATTTCAGAATACACGCCGGTCTTCGAAGTCAAAAGGACCCTTGATGATTTAAAACTGGCCGGCATGGACTTCCAGGCCTGGATGGCCAACATCATCCTTGGGTCGAACCTGGGATCGGAGTTTTTTTCGGGTCGCTACCAAGGGCAGCAACATTAGCTGGAGATTGCTGACGAGCCGTTTCAAGCTCCTCATGCTCGAGATTCAATTATCCGCTGACGAGATCATCGGGCTTTCAAGACTGAATTGGATCGAGGCCGAGTCGTCCGGACGATGAAGGCTGTGCACCGGTCGGGGCGATGCGCCCCGATTGCCTGGATGAGCAATGCATTCTCCTCTGGCATTCGCTGTGCTCGCGCCGGGCCGCCATTTTAACAAACACACAAAGGACCTGTGGGAATGACTTAAACCAATCGGCGGTCTGTCCGCGGGGATCTTCGTCCAGGCGCGTGCTGCCTGGAGCCACAGGCGGAAAGAGATGTATGGCCGTGAAGTTCACGGAATGTCACGTGGTTGATTCGGAGGATTCGGAGTCAGAATCATAATCGACCCAAACAGCCGTCCATGATTACGTCAGACGAGATTCAACATTGAGTTCGTGCTGAGTTTTCTTCCTCGCCGATTATGCGGCCGTCCTTTAACTGGTAAACATGGTCGAATCCCTCAATCATCCGGACATCATGGGTCACTACTATGACTGCCGAGCGGCTTTCCTTGGCGATCTTTTTTAACAATCCCATGACGCGGGTCCCTCTCGCGGTGTCCAGTGAAGCTGTCGGTTCGTCAGCCAGGATCAGTTTCGCGTTATTGGCCAGCGCGCGGGCTATCGCCACACGCTGCTGCTCCCCCCCGGAGAGAATCGCCGGCAGGTAATCGGCCCGGTCGGCGATTTCCATGTATTCAAGGAGCTCCCTCACCCGGCCTTCCGCCTTTTCTCCCTTCGTGCCAACCAGGCTCAGAGGAAGGAGCACATTCTGCCCGGCCGTGAGAAATGGGATCAGGTTGTGGGACTGGAAAATGAAGCCTATTTTTTCCCGGCGGATGCGCCGCATATCCACACCGACCCAGCCGTTCTTCTGAAAAATCGTTTGGCCGTCGAAGATTATCGTCCCCCCCGTGGGATCCAGGATCAGACTGATGCATAAAAGCAATGTGGTTTTTCCGGAACCGCTCGGACCGAGCACGGCCACCAGGTCGCCCTCCGAAACCGACAGATTTATATCTTCAAGCGCCCGGACCTCCAGGTGCCCGGAGCCGAAAATCTTGGACAGGCCTTCAACTCTCAAGATTTCCATGTTACGCCCCCAAGGCCATCGCGGGTTCGGTTTTCAAGGCCTGCCAGAGTCCCAGGACACTGGCGAGGATGCCCCCCGTGACGGCGATCATGAACGTCACCAGATCGTCGCCGGGAATCAGGAGAATCGTCCTGGGAAACAGCCGGTACGTGTTCTGAATGATCAGCATTCCGAACAAAAAGGCGGCGATGGTTAAGAGGAGGGACTGTTCCAGCACCATGCGGATAATGACCATGTTCGGCGCGCCGATCAGCTTCATGACCGCGATGCTGCGGATTTTTTCCATGGTAAACGTATAGACCACCAGTGAGACGATGACGACGGAAATAATCAAAAGGAGTGTCCTAAAAAGAAGAAGCTGTTTTGTCATGCTGGCCAGCCGTCCCTTCAACATCAATTGAAGCTCTTCCGCAGTGCTGAAGGCCGAGAGATAGAGCCATTTCTCGATGGCTAGCACCGCGTCGGAACGAGTTGCACCGGGACGGAGCCGGACAAGGACGGCGTTGATGACGTGCGTGTCGGGCTGCAACGGGCTGAGCAATTTTTCAGCCTGGGCCGGTGACAGAAAGCTCTGCCCGGCGAGGGTTCGAAGGAGCCTTTCCCGCTGATCGCGGACCTCTTCATTGTCTTTTTGATAAAGCACCTCCTGGGCATCCGGCAGGGACAGGTAAACCAAAGCCTCTCCGTCCGAGGAAACCGCTTCTCTCGTCAAACCCACCACCGTATACGTGTGCAGCCCCAGCGGGACCATGTCCCCCACGCGTAATCCCAGCTTTGGATGAGCGACCATTTCGTAATGAGCCCGCTCGATTCCCCTTCCGTCATAGATCCTCTGCGGTCCTCCCAGGCCTTCGAAGACATCGAAGCCGATGATGCTGAAATGGCGGCTCTGGCCATTAATCTGCCTTTCAACGGAATAGTAGATAAAAGGACTCGCCTTTTCCACGCCGGGGACGGCCCTGACGCTGTAGTGATAAAACTCGGGCAGAGTGGACTGCTCATTAAAGGGCCCGCCGCGGTATCTTTCCACAACCCAGAGGTCCGGGCTTATGGCTTTGATAAGGGCGAGGCCCTCTTGGACATTGCCGCGGTAAAGGCCGTTCATGGCAAGCACAATTGTGAACAGGAGACCCACGCCGATAATCGTCGCAATAAAACGACCTCTGTGAAGCTTCAGGTCGTGTACCGCTAAGTCCATAGCTCATCCATAAGCAGCATAGGCGCACCCGCGACAATCAGCTTCATGCCAAGATCCTGGTAACTCATGGATTCCGTCGTCCTCCGTCGAATCTGACATCCGGCCTGATCCTTTTGCCGGGTTCGGTACTGGCAGGCTTGATGACGACCATCTCTCCGTCCTTGAGACCGTCAAGGACCGCAACTCGCTGCGCGTCCTGCAATCCCAGGCTGACGGGGCGAAAACTCACCAGCCCGTTGGAAACGACCAGTATTCCCTTGGAGCTGTTCCGTTCAATAACGGCCGATAACGGCACAGCCAGCGCAGTCTGGCGGCCTGTATCGATGTCAACCTCAGTCTCTTCTCCGATGACCATAGGGTCCGGCAGGATGTCGAATTTCACATCGACTTCCAATTCACGGGTCACGGTATCGGCCTCCTTATTGAGACGAATAACCTCACCCTGGAAAACCCCGCCTGAGCGCAACTTGATTGATGCTTTCTGGCCTTCCCTCAGCTGACTCAGCCTGGTTTCATCAATCCATGAGGCCGCCCAGATTTGATAATTCACCATTTGAAAAATAGGGGTCCCTGGAGCTATGGTATCGCCGACCTCGGCTTTGCGCACGGTGATCAGGCCATCCATCGGCGCCAGGATGCGGGCATAGTCGAATACCGCCGCGGCCACATGGCTTTCTGATTCTGCCTGGGCGAGCTGCGCCTGCAACGCCTCCAGGGCGGCCCGGGACGAACCGACCTCACTTTCCGCCACTTTGAGCGCCGCTTGGGTGTTGTCGAAGGCGGCCTGCGAGATATAGCCGGGTCTGAACACCTCAAGATCCCGTTGGGAGTTGCTTTGCGCCAACACTAAGTTGGCCTCGGCCCCAAGCAAGTCGGCCTTAGCCCGATCGAGATCACGCCGGGCGCGGTTCCGGGCCGCCTGGGCCGCAGAGGCCCGGGCCCTGAGTTCGGCGCTGTCCAATTCAGCGAGGAGTTGGCCTTTCTTAACATGATTTCCCTGGTCGGCATGGAGCTTTTCCAGGACTCCCGTAATCTTGGCGCTCACCGTCACCGGCACTCTGGATTGCACCGTGCCCGGCCCGTGGACTTTGCCTTGAATCTCCGCTTTCTTAGCCAGGATTACCGCCACCGGCGGACGATACAAGATCAGGCGATAGCCTAACAACAGTATGATGATAATGCCGAGAACAACCCATGTAACCCTTTTCCCGCCGGAGAATTTCATCGACCTTGTCCCCCTATATTGGTTTGCCGATAAGACTCCGATAGACCCGAGCCGATGATTTGTTCAATTCGCGCCCGAGCAACTTGGTAAGCGACTTTATACCTGATGGAGCTTAACCGGGAGCCGGTCAGGTCCAGTTGCGCTTGAAGCACGTCCAGGCCGATAGCCTTGCCGTTCCGAAACAGGCTCTGGGCGCTGGCGTACGCTTCTTCATTTGCAGCCACAATTTGCCGTGTGGCGGCTATCCCGCAACCGGCATTTTCCTGGTCTTGCCTGGCGGATGCCAAATCGACTTTGAGACCATCGAGACGGTCCCGCTTATTTTCCAGCGATTGGAGATACTGGGACGATGCCTTCCCCACTTGGGCCTTGGTCAATCCTCCGTCAAAGAAAGGGAACTCGACGAAGACTCCGACCAGCCATTCTCCCTTCGTGCCTCCCAGGTCATAGTGGCGCACCCCGACGCCACCTTGCAGGCTGATTTCCGGGAAATACGCGCCTCTCGCCGCTTTGATGAGGGCTTGACTCTGCTCTATTTCTAAATCGAGCCTCTTCAGCTCGGGATTGGCTTTGAGCGCCTCCTGCCACAACGCGTCGAAATCAGGTGCACGGGTAAATTCATCGGGAAGCCCACCAATGATATCCAGAGGTACATTCTCTCTTAATCCGATCGATCTCGCCAAAATCTTCCCGGCCAGGCCTACCGCGTTTTCTGCTTCGACCATGGCGAGCTCCACCTGGGAAACCTGAGATCCGGCCCGAAAGGAATCGAGGCGTGTAACCTTGCCGGCCTTAAAAAAGGCCTCGGCAAGAGTGGCAAAGTCCTGCCGTTCCCGGAGAGCTTCTCGGGTCACCCTCAGGTTCTCTTTTGCCTCTATCAGGCGGTAGAAAGCCTCGGTCACGGCAAACGCGACCGCATCAGAGATACGCCGGACGTCCTGCCTTTGTGCTTCCGCCCCTATCTTGGCGGCGCGAGTGCTGTGATTGGTTTTGCCGCCGTCGTATAAAAGCTGTTGGCCCGTGACAAGTGCCAGCGCTTCCTCTTTGAACAACGGCTGAGTCGCAAGCCCGCCCGCCGGAGATAACCGGTCTGGATTCGTCCTTTCATAGGTGGACGCCAGGGCGAGCCTGGGGAAAAAGCGGGACTTCGCGGCTTGGTAATCCGCCACCAGTTCTCGAATCCTTTCTGTAGCTCCGCTCAGAACGGGGTTGTCTTTCCTGGCCAGAGACAGGCAATCTTCAAGGCTGAGCGCCTGATAATCAATTCGCTGCGCGCCAGTATCGTTCGCACTGATCATCATTGGGGTTGTCTCAACAGCCTCGGTTCCAGAGTCGCCGTAGGCACCCGTTAACATGAAAACAAGAATAATGGCCGTGCCTATCATCAAATAACGTGTTCTCCCAGCCTGCACCTTATCCTCCCTTCCTTGTCATCGTATCCTGAATCAAGTCAATGCATTTCTTCTGCTGCTTATTATCAACAGTCTCCTTCTCCAGCATTGGCCCGGCCAGACCCTTGACGCTGATGAGGCTATCGGCGATATCCTTCATCGTCAACCTGCCTGCTCAGTTCCGGACCTTGCCTCCGCGATCTGGATTCCCAGGAGCCGGGCGCCTGTATTAGTCTTCATCGACACGGTGGACGGCTCAATAACGAGGCCCTGTCCCGTGGAAAGCGGTATTTTCTTTTCCCCGACACTCACCTCCGCTTCGCCTTTAATACAAATGAACACCACGTGAGACGCCATCTCGCATTTAGGCAGACTCTGCCCGGGTGCCAGGTCGATAACGCGCATCTTGAACTCCGGCGTTTCATAAAATACGTTCTTTTCCCTCTGGCCGTATTCGTGGGCATCCATTTGAGCCATATCGAACTTTTTCATGAAGGTCTTTTCGTCTCCGTTTTTGTTCTTTGCCGCGCGGGGATGGTTCTTCGACGGTCCACGGCATTTCTCGATTCGCTCGAGGATATGCTCTACTTCTTCCTCTCCAGGAGACTTCTCGCGGTTTGGCTCCATTCGGCCAACGTCGTCTCGTTCACCCGGTAATGAACAAAATAGCCTCGTTTCTCCGCTGTGACGATCTCCGCGTCCCGCAGAACGCGCAAGTGCTGCGAGACCGCCGGCGGCGTGATCTCCAGGGCGCGGGCCAGGGCGTTGACGCAGAGAGACCGACGCTTGAGCAGATCGATCATCCGCACTCGCGTGCCCACCGAAAGCACCTTGAAGATCCTTGCCTGTTTTTCCGAATCGCTCATGGCCATCCAATCCATGCAATTAAGTAACAACGCATATACTTTACACCGCGCGACATCCGATGTCAATCGAAAGCCGCGCCGGTTGCGGAGCCCGAGAGAATTTTCAGCGGCTCAGGAATTTGGGGAGGGGATGGAGGTCAGAGCAAGGACCGGACTACTCTTTCTGGAGCTTTCTTATGATTTCCTGAATCGCGTCGATCTCCGGGAAGGAAATGGTCCCTCGGCGCACAGAGATTCTCGCAGCCGTTGCGGCCGATAACGCACTCGAAGGGCCGATGAACCTTGGCGACGTCGTCCTTCTCGCCCCATGCATAAACGCCCTGCTGGCAGAATTGAAAGCATATCCGACAACCGTTGCACTTATCTTCATCGACCGACGGATAGCAGGGTATTTTTTATCTCGGGATGAAGTTTTATGTCATCGATGCTCGCCGAAAAGTTCGAGCTAAAAAACGAGGTTGAACAGGAATCCGACGATCATGATCCCCGCCCCGACGACACCGACGAAGATGAGGATCAGGGGCAGCTTCAAAACCTTTTTCAGGATGATCGTTTCCGGAAGCGACAGGCCGATGACCGACATCATGAAGGCCAAGGCGGTGCCCAGCGAGGCGCCCTTTTCGAGCAGGGCCTGAACGATGGGGATGATGCCCGCGGCGTTCGAATAGAGAGGGATGCCGATCAGGACGGACACAGGGACGGACCACCAGGCCGACTTGCCCATGATCGCGGCCATGAAGTTCTGCGGCACGTACCCGTGGACGGCGGACCCGACGGCGATTCCGCCGACGATGTACGGCCAGACGCGGCCGACGATGTCCTTGACAGCGAATTGCGCGGCCTCGATGCGCTCACGGAATGGCGTCTTTCCATTATCCGAAGCCGTATCCTGGGCTCTGATTTCGTAGACCCAGGGCTCGACGAAGCGCTCGAGCTTCAGGCGGCCGATGGTCCAGCCCGCGGCAATGGCGATGACGAGCCCGGTCGAAACGTAGAGGAGGGCGGTCTTCCAGCCGAACAGGCCGAAGAGCAGGACCACGGCGACCTCGTTGATCATGGGCGCGGCGATGAGGAACGAAAACGTTACGCCGAGGGGGATGCCCGCCTCGACAAAACCGAGGAAGAGGGGAATGGCCGAGCATGAACAGAAGGGCGTCACGATGCCGAGGGCTCCCGCCATGATGTTGCCGACGAACTGGGATTTGCCCGCGAGGAGACGCCGCGTCCTCTCCGGCGAGAAATACGTCCGGATGATGCCGACCGCGAAGACGATCAAGACGAGAAGCATCAGGACCTTGGGAACCTCGTAAAGAAAGAAGCGCAACGTCTCAGCAAGGCGGGACGCGGCCGGCATCTTCAAGAGACCGAAAACAACGAGGTCCGCGAGTTTTGCCAAGTGCAAGTACAGGACGATCCAAACGGGGAGCGATAATAATATCCACCATTTCCTGCTTATAGGGTTTTTCGTTCCCGTCGGGATGGAGCAACTTTCCATAAATGATTTCCTTACTGTATAGGATATATGAAGATATTAGCATATGTTAGGGTCTTTTACAAATAAAGGGAACGGCCAATCGCCTTTCTGCCTGGCGACGAGCGAGGTTCAAAGTTGACAAAACATGATATATATGAAAATATATTCATTCGAGGGAATAAAATGAAAGAGATCATCAAAGCTTTCAAGGCCCTTTCCGATCCCACTCGCTTGAGGATCTTTCTTCTCCTCATGGAGCGGGACCTCTGCGTCTGCGAGCTGACGTTTGTCCTTGACATGTCGCAGTCCCGCATCTCCCACCAGCTTAGACTTCTCAGGGACGCCAACCTGGTCGAGGACAAGCGGGAAGGGCGGTGGATCATCTACACCATCCCCCAGAGCGTCAAGGAGGACCTTGCGCCCTTTGTGCGGCGGTTCGCCGGCCCCGATCTGGCCGCCTCGGAATTCGTTCTCCGTGACATCGAGCGTCTCGATATATGCCTCCGTGAAAACGTCCGGAAAAGGCCGAAGGCGGAGACCCATCAGTCCGCAGTCTAAGGGCTGTGAGGTTGGACGAGATGAAAAAGGCTTGGTGCCGATTCAGGGGCACATGCCGGAGAATAAGCGTTTTCGGAATTCGAGGAATATAGGTTTTGGAGAAAGCGGGCGACTGATGGGAGAAGGCGGCCGGATCTATAGCGAAAAAGGCGAGATCGATGTCGGTCTTCGCCTTAGGTATTCCGATGAGCCTCGCAAAATGATCTGCCGGGCCAAGGTCGGGAAGGACGGCCGCCTGTCGATCTCTCCCGAGCTGGTCAAAGAACTCGGCCTCGACCCCAAGTCCCGGCTCGAGGTCGTCGTCGACCATGGCCGTGTCGAGATCTTGCCTAACATCCATAGCTTGAAGCGTCTTTATATCGAACCCACCTCGCGCTGCAACCTGTCCTGCCGGACCTGCATCCGAAATACCTGGGACGAGCCGATGGGCGACATGGACATTGACGTCTTCGACCGGCTCGCCAGCCAACTCGCCCGTTTCCCCCACCTCGAAACGGTCATGTTCGGCGGTTTCGGCGAGCCGATGGCCCATCCCCGCATCCTAGATATGATCCGGGCCGTCAAGGCCCTCGGCCTTCGCGCCGAGATGACGACCAACGCGACGCTCCTCGACGATCGCATGATCGACGGCCTCCTCCGCGAGCGCCTCGACACGCTCTGGATCTCGCTGGACGGCACGACCGAGGAGAGCTTCGACACGATCCGCGAGGGCGCGAGCTTCCCCCTCGTCCTCGAGAACCTCGAACGGCTCGCCCGGCGAAACGGCCGGTCCGGTCACGCGATTGAGATCGGCATCGCCTTTGTCGTCATGAAGACGAACCTCGGCGACGTCAAGCATCTCGACCACCTGGCCCGGGCGGTCGGGGCCCGGCGCATCCTCGTCAGCCATGTCCTGCCGTACAGCGAGGCCATGGAGAAGGAAATGCTCTGCCTTCAGACCCTGACCTTGCAGACGTTCACCTTCGCCACAGGCAAGACCGAGCTCAGCCTGCCACGGATGGACGTCAACAACACCACCAAGGAGACGCTCTTCAGCCTGTTCCAGGGCTTCGAGAACCTGACCTTCATGGGCAACAGGATCGCCGTCGACTCCTGCCGCTGCCGGTTCGTCCACGGGCGGACGTCGTCTGTCCGCTGGGACGGCCACGTGAGCCCTTGCATGGGTTTGCTCCACTCGCACAAAACCTATCTCTACGGGCTCGACCGTCGCGTCCGGGCCCATTCGTTTGGAGATGTCCGGGCGGGGGCCTGTTGGACATCTGGAACTCGAAGGCCTACGTCGACTTCCGCGAGAAGGTCAAGGCCTTCGACTACTCTCCTTGCTACGTCTGCGGCGGCTGCTCGCTCCTCGACAAAAACGAGGAGGATTGCTACGGCAACACCTTTCCGGCCTGCGGCGGGTGCTTGTGGGCCCAGGGAATCATCCAATGCCCATGAGCCGGCCCATCGTCAATAGGAGGAACCCTTTGGAAAAGAAAACCATCCTCTTCATCTGTGTCCACAATTCGGCCCGCTCTCAGATCGCCGAGGGCCTGGTCAACGCGCTTTACGCCGACCGGTTCGAGGCGGTGAGCGGCGGGACGACCGCGACGCGCGTCCATCCCGGCGCTATCAAGGCCATGGCCGAAATCGGCATCGACATCAGCGGCCATCGCTCGAAAAGCATCGACGAGTTCGAGGGCCGGCGGTTCAATTACGTCGTTATGGTCTGCGACGACAAACAGGCCGACTGTCCGTTCTTCCCGGGCGGCAAAGAGTACATCCATCACGCCTTCGACGACCCCGCTGCCTGCACGGGGACGGACGAGGAGGTCCTGGCCTGCTCCCGGAAGAGCCGGGACGAGATCCGGAAGTGGATCGAGGAGGCGCTCATCCTTCAAGCCCTGGAACTGACCGTTGACAAATTCCGGTTCCGTTTTCCCACCGACCTCTATTACAGCGAGGCCGGGATCTGGGTGAGGTTCGAGGGATCGCGGGCCCGCATCGGTCTGTCGGATTACACCCAACAGAGGAACGGCGACGTCGCCTTCGCCGAATCGAAAGAAGAGGGGACCCAGGTCCGGTTTGGCGATGAGGTCGCCGTTGTCGAGACGATCAAGGTCAACCTCAGCATCCCGGCGCCGGTCACCGGAAAGGTCGTCGGAGTGAACGGCGACCTCTTGAACTCTCCCGAGCTGGTCAACCAGGACCCCTATGGTAAGGGCTGGCTGGCCGTCCTCGAGGTCGAGGATGACGAGGCCGCGCGTCGGGGCTTGAAGACGGCCGCCGAATATCTGGCGCTGGCCAAGGTCCAGGCGGAGGCGGAGGTCCTGCGATGACCCGCAAGATCCCGGTCGTTCCCTGCAGCGGGATCGGCAAGAGCCTCGGGGCCGCGGCCCGGGAGGCCGCTTATGTCCTCACCGAGGACCTCCAGCCGGACAAAACCAAGGTCGTCGCCTTGGCCCTCCTCGTTATGGGCGACGAGGAGGCGAAACGCGAGGTCGCCGGGGGCCGGGCGATCGCCATCGACGGCTGCAAGCTGGAGTGCGCCGCCAAGGGGCTGGCCTCATGCGGCGCGTCCAAGGTGCACAAGGTGGCCGTCTTCGACGTCGTCCGCCGCCATCGAGGTCTCAAGCCCCAGGGCGTCTGCGACCTCAACGAGGACGGGTTGAAGCTGGCCCGGGCGGCGGCGGAAGAAGCCGCAGGAATCATCGACGACATCGACACGGAGGGCGGCCATGCCTGATCTGCCTGGAAAAAAAGTGGGATTGATCTCCTGCTCCGGCGAGGAGCTCGCCGAAGGCACGGTCACGCGGCGGGCTGTCCGGAAAGTGCTCGAAACGTTCCGTCCCGACGACACGGTGACGCTGTGCCTGCCGCTGTTTCTCGCGGGAGGCGAGGGCGAGCGGGCCTTCGCCCGATATTATCCGACCATCGCCGTCGACGGCTGCGACAAACGGTGCGCCGCTCTGGCCACGGAGAAATATAGCGCCAAGCCGGCCGTATCGATCGTCGTGACCGGGATCGCGAAGGAACGCGGCTGCGGGAAGATCGGCACGGCCCGGCGGCTGAGCGAAGAAGGATTGCGGTTGTCCGGAGTCGTCGCCGCGAAGATCGTGGAAGAAACGGACCGGCTCTTGAAAAAGAAGCCCAGGGGAAGGGTCGCTGGGGCCGCCGGGGACAAACGCTGATGGCCAAGACCGAACTCTACGAGACCACCGTAACCTGGACGGGCGGGCACCGGGGACACCTGAAGCTCGGCAACGGGCCGGAGATGGATTTTTCCGCGCCGCCGGCATCGCACGGCGAGGCGGGGGTCCTGACGCCCGAGGACGCCTTCGTCGGCGCCGTCAACACCTGCGTCATGCTGATGTTCATTTGGGCGGCCGAGCGCTTCCGCTTGGACCTCGTTTCCTATGAATGCCGGGCCGAAGGCACGAAGCTCATCGAGCTCGACAGGACCGAGCTCTTCACGCACGTGGTTCTGAAGCCCCGGGTCGTCGTGCGCGCCGGGAACGAGAAGGCGAAGGCTATCGAAAAGCGCGTCCGCCGGGCGCTCGAATCGGCCCAAAAGTTCAGCCTCGTCGCCAACTCCGTTAAAAGCGACGTCACAGTCGAGCCGGACATTTTCATAGAAACCAGATAGGGATGAGGTAAACACATGGAGATCAAGGTCCTCGGCCCGGGATGCCCGAAGTGCGGCGAGGTGGAAAAGCGCGTGATTAACGCGCTTGCCGAGCTCAATGTCGCCGCCGACGTCGAGAAGATCACCGACATCAAGAAGATGATGTCCTTTGGAATTCTTGCGACGCCCGGCCTTGTCATTAACGGCAAGGTCAAATCTACCGGCCGGATCCCCCGGATCGAGGAGATCAAGGCTTGGATCCAGGAAGCCGCCGGCTGATGTCACCCATCTAAGCAAGGAGAGTCGTCCATGAAGCGAAATAGCATCGCCCTCTCGGCCTCGATTTTGGCCTTGACCCTCGCGGTTGGCTGTGGGAAGGAATCTCGCGCGGACCGCGGACCCTCCGCGCCGCCGCCATCGGGCGTTGAGCGGACGGATCAGGCGAAGCCGGCGCCGAGCGCCCCGGATTACGGCAAGGTCCTGGTGACAAACAGGCTGGACATCGATTTTTCCAAGCATGTGGTCACGTTCATCGAGCTCGGGGCCGACCGCTGCATCCCCTGCAAGCAGATGCAGCCGATCATGAAAGAGATCGCCGAGACCTACGCCGACCGGGTCCAGGTCGTCTTCTATGATGTCTGGAAAGACCCCGAGCCGGCCCGGAAATACGGCATTCAGCTCATCCCCACCCAGGTCTTCGTGGACCAAAAGGGCAATGAGATTTTCCGCCATGTCGGGCTCTTTCCCAAGGAGGAAATCCTCGAGCTCCTGAAGAAGCACGGCGTCCGCTGAGCGGAGGAGAGATGGAAGGCCTCTTCGGCGACATCTCCGCGCTCCTTCAGCATAGCCCGTGGCTGGCGGTCGTCGCTGTCTTTGCCGGCGGGGTGACCACGGCCCTGAATCCCTGCGTCCTGGCCATGATCCCGCTCCTGATGAGCGTCGTCGCGGGCAACAAGGAAACAACGACGGCGCGGCGGTCGCTCGTTTTCTCGCTTTTTTTCGTCCTCGGCCTGGCCGTGACGTTCACGGCCTTGGGCCTCATCTCCGGACTGCTGGGCAGGATGTTCGGAGACGTCGGGAGGTTTTGGAAGTATGCCGTGGCGGGCGTCTGCCTGTTGATGGGACTCCATCTGCTCGGCCTCATCAAGTGGAACCCGCCCATTCCGGCCGGGATCCGGGTGAAGAAGCAGGGTTATGTCGGCGCCTTCCTGCTGGGACTCCTGTTCGGTGTCGTCTCGACGCCGTGCGCGGTCCCCATCCTGGCCGTGCTCCTGGCTTTCGTGGCGGAGAAGGGAAATGTCCTTTACGGCGGTTTCCTTCTCTTCGTTTATGCGTTGGGCCACTCGGCCCTCGTCCTCGTGGCCGGAACCTCGGTCGGCGCGGCTAAGGGCCTCCTCGAATCAAAAGGCCTGCGCAAAGCCCACGCCGTCATTCAGAAGGTTGCCGGAGTTCTGATCATCGGCATCGGATTGTACTTCTTGTTTTTGAGCTGAACACCGTGAAAGGAGAACCCGTATGACTCCCGGAAACCCCAGGCTCAAATTCCTCGACCGCTACCTGACGCTCTGGATTTTCCTGGCCATGGCCGTCGGCGTCGGGCTGGGTTATCTCGTCCCGGCCGTCGTCGGCTTCATCAACAAGTTCCAGTCGGGGACGACGAACGTTCCGATCGCCATCGGCCTCATCCTGATGATGTACCCGCCCCTGGCCAAGGTGAAATACGAGGAGCTCGGGGACGTCTTCAAGAACGTCCGGGTTCTCGTCCTGTCTCTCGTCCAGAACTGGATCATCGGTCCGCTGCTGATGTTCGCCCTGGCCGTCATCTTCCTGCGCGACAAGCCCGAATACATGTACGGCCTGATCATGATCGGGCTGGCCCGATGCATCGCCATGGTCATCGTCTGGAACGAGTTGGCCCGCGGCGACACCGAATACGCCGCCGGGCTCGTCGCCTTCAACTCGATCTTCCAGGTCCTGTTCTTCTCTGTCTATGCCTATCTCTTCATCACCATCTTCCCGACCTGGCTCGGCCTCAAGGGCACGGCGGTCAATATCACCATTCGCCAGATCGCCGAGAGCGTCTTCATCTACCTCGGCATTCCGTTCCTGGCCGGCCTCATCACCCGCTTCAGCCTGCTCAAGCTCAAGGGCCGGACGTGGTACGAGACGAAATTCATCCCGCGGATCTCCCCGATCACCCTCATCGCCCTGCTCTTCACCATCGTCGTCATGTTCTCCCTCAAGGGCGAGTACATCGTCAAGATCCCGCTCGACGTCTTGCGGATCGCCGTGCCGCTCCTGGTTTATTTCGTGGTCATGTTCCTCGTCTCGTTCTTCCTCAGCCGCAAGGCGGGGGCGGACTATGCCAAGTCGGCGACGCTGTCGTTCACGGCGGCCAGCAACAACTTCGAGCTGGCCATCGCCGTGGCCGTGGCTGTGTTCGGCATCAATTCGGGCCAGGCCTTCGCGGCGGTCATCGGCCCGCTCGTCGAAGTCCCCGTCATGATCGGACTGGTCAACGTGGCCCTGTATTTCCGGCGCAGGCACTTCCCGGGTGAGCTCAAGGCGACCATCATTCCGTGTCCCTGATTCGACAGGGGACAAGGGAATGTCCCCCGGGACCGAATCAAAGAGCGGCGTCCTCACTTGCCGGGCCCCCGGCCGGACAGGGTCAAAAGACAAATAGAAAGCTTCCCTTTTTTGCCTTATAATCACGGCTGCACCGTGCCGATTCTCTCACGAGGCCCGACGGTGAGGAGGAGACCCGCATGACCGAGCCGCACAGCGATGGATTCCGGCCCGCCGCCGAAGGCGTTCTGATCACGGGGTGCTCTTCGGGGATCGGGCGGCAGGCCGCCCTGGCTTTGGCCGGGCGGGGGTTCACCGTCTTCGCGACGGTCCGCAGGGAGGCCGATGCCGAATCTCTTCGCGGGCTGAACATGCCCGGGCTCGTGCCCGTCTGTCCCGTCGACCTCTCCGATCCAGAGGACGTCGCCCCGGCGGCCGCGTTCGTCGCGGCCGAGCTGGCGCGGCGGGGCAAGGACGGTCTCTACGCCCTCGTCAACAACGCCGGGGCGGGCCGGCCGATGCCCATCGAGCTTCTGCCGCTCCCCGAGTTCCACACGGAGCTCCGGGCGCGCGTGCTGGGTTCCGTGGCGCTTGTCCAGGCCGTCTTGCCGCTGTTACGCCGGGCGGGAGGACGGATCGTCTGGATCATGACCCCGGCCCTGATTCCCACGCCCTATGTGGCGGGCATCCATGCCTGTGATTTCGCCGTCAACTGCATCGCCCGGACCCTCGACATCGAGCTCAAGCCCTGGCGGATCCCGAACATCATGATCCGCTGCGGCGGCATCAAGACGCCCGCGGGATTGAGGACCGTGTCCGACGTCGAAACCGTGCTCCGGGACGGGCCGCCGGACCGGGTCGCCCTTTATGACGGGGCTCTCCGCAAATGGGCGAAAGACATGGCCGCGTTCGATGAAAAGCGGACGGACGCCGGGAAAGTCGCTGCGGTCGTCGTGCGGGCCGTCACGGCCAATAAGCCCAAACGGCGATACTCGGTCGGTCACATGGCGAAAGCCGCCGCCTTCCTGGAATTCCTGCCGCAGTCCGTCGCCGACCGGATCCTGAAAAGGCGCTATTAATCCGGCGTCAGGCCTTGACCGCGCGGCGGGGAATTCGGGGACACGGGAATTCGGGGACACAATACTAATTTCCGAATTTCGCGGGCTTGAAACGACTCGCTACCTGAAAAATCGGTAATGGATATTGTGTCCCCAATTTTCATATAATCGGAGGACCATGGAAGACATCGCGCGCGGCGTGCGCTCTTTCACCATCGGCACGGCCGTCAGCCGGGTCATGGGCCTCGTGCGGGAAATGGTCTTCGCCCATCTCTTCGGCGCCAGCCAGAGCGCGGCGGCGGACGCCTTCAACGTCGCCTTCCGCATTCCGAACATGCTCCGGGACCTTTTCGCTGAGACGGCCCTCTCGGCCGCGTTCATCCCCGTCCTGACGAGCGAGCGGGCCAAGGGGAAGGAATTCCAGAACCGCCTGGCCTCGAACATCTTCAACGTCCTCTTCGTCGTGACCGGCCTCGTCTCCGTCGCGGGCCTTTTGGCATCGCCCCATCTCGCCAGGTGGATCGCGTTCGGATTCGGCAAGGTGCCGGGCAAGATCGACCTGACCGCTCAGCTGACGGCGGTCCTGTTTCCCTTTCTCCTCGTCGTCAGCCTCGGCGCCTGGGCCATGAGCTACCTCAACACGGAGAAATCGTTTTTCGTGCCGTCGGTCGCCCCGGCCCTCTTCAACCTCTTCTCGATCCTCGTCCCGGTCCTGACCTACGGCTGGTATGTCGCCCGCGGCAAGGAGCCGATCTTCGGCATGGCCATCGGCGTTCTCATCGGCGGTTTAATGCAGTTCCTGGTCCAGATGCCGATGGCCCGCAAAAAGGGCTTTCGTTACAGTTTTATTATCAGCTTCCGGGACCCCGAATTCCGGCGCGTCATGGCCCTCTTCGTCCCCGTGGCCATCGGCCTGGCCGGGCCGCGGATCAACGTCCTCGTCAACACCATCCTGGTCACGCCCCTCAGGCAGGGGAGCGTGAGCTGGCTGAACTACGCCTACCGGATCATGCAGCTTCCCCTGGGGCTTTTCGGCGTCGCCGTCGGCACGGTGACCCTCCAGTCCCTCTCCCGGATCGTCCTGGACAACGACGTCGCCGCCGTGCGCTCGAGGCTTGCGGATTCCCTGAAGATGGCCCTTTTCCTGACCATCCCGACGTCCGTGCTGATCGCCTTCCTCTCGCGCCCGGTGACGCGCGTGATATACCAGCGGGGGCACTTCAGGCCGGAGGACACCCTCCCGACGGCCGTGGCCCTCATCCTCTACACCCTGGGCATCCCCTTCATCGCCGGATTGCGGAACGTGGCCGCGGTTTATTACGCGTATAAGGACGCCAGGCTGCCGATGTACGCGAGCCTGGCCTCCGTGGCCCTCACGATCATTCTGAACGTCTCGCTCATCGGCGTTCTGGGCTTCATGATCTTTCCTTTGTCCACGAGCCTGGCTGCCGCCGTCAATTTCTGGATCCTGGTCAAATGGCTCCCGAAAAAAATCGGACCTGTCGAAATGGGCTCCCTGGGCCGCTACGCGTTTTCGTTGACGACGGCGTCTGTTTTCGGCGGGGCGGCCGGATGGCTTGGCAACGAGTTTTTTGTCAAATTGTTGGGAGCCGGATTCCCGGCCACGCTCGCGAGCGTCCTTGTTTGCGGCAGCCTGGGCCTGGCGGTTTTTTACGCGGCCTCGCGCCTCTTTGGGATCGCCGAGGCGCGCGATTACGTGCGGCGCTTCCTTCGCCGCTGAGCGTCAATTTGGGGACACAATACTCATTTCCGATATTCCCGCCAGCGGGGTTCGACCGGTGGTTGATTATTTCAAGGAACAATTCGGGCATGAATGTTGTGCCCCCGGATTAATCCGGCAATGTGTTGTATGGGTTTGTGGTCATGCCATGGATCGCTTGGGGCTTCGGGACCTGGGGAATAATGTATGCGCGCCTGAATGACCGGAGGATCAAGGAGGCTTGGACATGATCAAAAGGTTCAGCGAAGAAGCGAATGGGGTTCTTGACGAAATTATCGAGGCCCGCCGGACGATCCGGGCCTTCGCCGGAGAGGCCCCGCCGAGGGAGGCTGTGGAGCAACTCATTAAGGCCGGCTCGCTGGCCCCTTACGCGGCACTCGCCGTGGCCGGCCGGGCCGAATTCCGGCGATTTTTTGTCCTCGAGAGAGGAACCCCGGCCAGGAATGAGGCCGCCCGGCTCGTTCAGCTCCGGGCCCGGCGGGGGCTCGAGAAAATGACCCAGGCCAGCGGCGGCGCGCCGGCCGCTGGGGTCCGGGATGAAGCGTACCTCAGCAGGCTGAAGCTGATCGCGGAGAACGGCCATCCGTCACTGGCCGCGGCGCCGTACTACATCGTGGTCGCCGAATATCAGGGCTTTCCCCCGGCCGGGCTCCAGTCCCTGGCCCACGTCCTCGAGAACATGTGGCTCAAGGCCACGGCGCTCGGATTGGCCTTTCAGCTGATCAGCGTCACGGAATCCATGGCCGAAGACGAAGCGTTCGTGCGTCTCGTCGGGCTGCCTTTCGGCGAGTACGTGATGGACGGATGCGCCATCGGCTATCCCGGCGCCGATCCCCCCTCAGCGCCGCGGCCGGACATGAGATCCGCCGTAAAATGGCTGTAACGTGGGGCTCCGCGGATTCCGGCCGTCTCAGTCGCCTCAATTGGGGACACAATACTAATTTCCGAATTATTCCTTGGCCATAATCAACCAAGGACAAGATACTGCCTTTGGCAATTTCGGAAATTAGTATTGTGTCCCCAAATTAAACCGATATAATAGTCGCGCCATCGGACATGAACAACGCCCTGCCTCCTCCAGATTCTCACCAGACCTCCCTCAGACGGACCGCTCTCGTCACGGCCAACCTGGCCGCCTTCCTAACCCCCTTCATGTCCTCGGCGATCAACGTCGCCATGCCCTCGATCGGCAAGGAATTCTCCATGAGTGCCGTAGCCCTCGGCTGGGTGGCCACGGCCTTCATGCTGCTGGCCGCCATGTGCCTCGTCCCCCTGGGGCGGATCGCCGACCTCGTCGGCCGGAAAAAAATCTTCGCCGCGGGGCTCGGGGTCCATACGGCGGCCACGGTCCTGGCCGCTCTGGCCCCATCCGGCTCCGTCCTCATCGCGGCGCGCGGCCTTCAGGGCGTCGGCGGGGCCATGATCTTCGGCACGGCCATCGCCCTTCTGACCTCGGTCTTCCCCCCCGGCCAGCGGGGAAGGGTCCTGGGCCTGAACACGGCGGCGACATATCTCGGCCTTTCGCTGGGCCCCGTCGTGGGCGGATTTTTCGTCCGCGGCTGGGGATGGCGAAGCATCTTCTGGGCCACGGCCCTGGTCAGCCTGGCCGCGCTCATCCTCGTCCTTCTGAAGCTCAAGGGGGAATGGGCCGAGGCCCGCGGCGAAGGGTTCGATTGGGCGGGTTCGGCCCTCTTCGGATTCGGGCTCGTCTCGCTGATGTACGGATTCTCCCGCCTTCCGTCGCGTCCGGGCCTCGTCCTGACCGGCGTGGGGCTCGCGGCCCTGGCCGTTTTCGCCCTCGCCGAATCCCGGGCCCGCTCGCCCATCCTGGACCTCCGGCTCTTTAGGACCAATCGCATCTTTCTTTTCTCGAACCTCGCCGCCCTCGTCAACTACAGCTCGACCTGGGCCGTCGGCTTCTTGCTGAGCCTCTACCTCCAGTACATCAAAGGGCTGCCGCCGCAGCAGGCGGGCCTCGTCCTCATGGCCCAGCCGGTCATGATGGCCCTCTCGTCGCCGGTCGCCGGCCGGCTTTCCGACCGCTCCGAACCGCGGACGATCGCCTCGCTCGGGATGGGCCTCACGGCCGCCTCCCTGCTCCTCTTCGGGTTCCTCCGCCCCGGGACGCCATTCCCCGTTCTCGTCGGCGGCCTGGCCGTGCTCGGCCTAGGCTTCGGGCTCTTTTCCTCTCCCAATACCAACGCCGTCATGGGTTCGGTCGAAACCCGTCTCTATGGCGTCGCTTCGGCCACTCTCGGCACCATGCGGCTTTCCGGCCAGATGATGAGCGCCGGGGTGATGATGATGCTCTTCTCTCTGTTCCTGGGCCGGAACCCCATCATCCCTGAGCTCTATCCCGTGTTCCTCGCGGCCGTCCGGACGGCCTTCATCTTCTACGCCGCTCTCTGCGCGGCGGGCGTGTTCGCCTCCCTGGCCCGGGGAACCCGGCCCTGGCGATGAAAGAAATGCTTGCCAGCTTAAGGCCGGATGGACCGTTGAAGTTCCCTGATATATAATACCGACCTTCTGCATTCCTGGAGATTTAAGAAGGCCAAAACCCGAATCAGAAAGAGAACATGCCCAAAACGGCAGAAAAGCTTCCGGAATTGGGGAAAGCCCCTGCGGCCTTTTTCGACAGGGTGATTTACCCCCGGTTGGGATCCGACGATGCCGACGTCGTCATCGGTCCGAAGCATGGCGTTGACTACGGCGTCGTCCGGATTGGGAATAAATACGTGGCCACGTCCACCGATCCTTTCTTCATCGTCCCATCGCTCGGCTTTTCCCGCGCCGCTTGGTTCGGCTTTCATATTATTTTCTGCGACGTCGCCGTGTCCGGCCTGAAACCCAAGTACTTGACCATCGACTTGAACCTCCCTCCTGAGATGAAAGAATCAGAGCTTGAAGAGATCTGGAGGACTGTTCACCGGGAAGCCAGAAAGTACGGGATCAGCGTCATCGCGGGACACACAGCCCGATATACGGGATGCCATTATCCCATGGTCGGAGGGGCGACCTCGATCGCCATTGGCGCCAAAAAAGACCTGCGCGGGCCTTTCCGGGTGAAAACCGGGGATCAGGTCGTGATCACTAAAGGTCCGGCCATCGAAACGACGGGACTCCTGGCCGTCCTCTTCCCCGCTAAGTTCATCGCCGCGGGCGGCGACGCCTTTCAAAAAGATGCGGCGGCTGTTTTTTCCCAGATGTCCGTGATGGACGATTGCGCCATCGCCAGAGAGATCCCCGGCGTGCATGCCATGCACGACGCCACGGAATGCGGCGTGTGGGGGGGGCTCTCGGAAATGGCCCAGGCCGGCCGATACGGTCTGCGGATTTATGAAAACCTCATACCCATCCAGCCCGTCGTCAAAAAGACCGCGGATCTTTTCAAGTTCAATCTTTTTTGCGCCATCAGTGAAGGGACACTCCTCGCGATCGTAGATAAAAAGGATGCTGATGGACTTGTGGCGGCCTTCAAGAGAAGGGGGATCGTCAGCGCCGCAATCGGTGAAGTTGTCCCCGGCAAAAAGGGGCAGAAGATTATCAGGGACGGGGCAGAAAGGATTTTGAAACATCCCGGCGTTGATCCTTACTGGGCACTCGCCGCCAAGTTTTCTCAATAAGTCATTATTCCGTTACGGGACCATGAAAGGAGATGCCATGAATCTGTCGCGAAAACAATTTCTGAAGATGATCGGACTCGGCGCCGCCGCCGCCGGAACCAGCGCCTATTCGTTCGCCTCGCAGAAGATGGAAGAATCCAAAGCCGCGGCGAAGAAACTCAAAATCACCGACGTCGAGATTTACCTTTTCGACATCCCGCTCGTCGCGCCGTTCCGTATTTCGATCGGGGAGATGGCCGCGGCCAACGACCTCCTCGTCCGCGTCGTCACGGACCAGGGGATCGCCGGCATCGGCGAAGCTTGCCCGTTCCCGCCGATCACGGGCGAGACTCAAGCGACGAACGCCGCCGCGGGAAAGGCCATGCGCGATATGCTCGTCGGCAAGAGCCCGCTGGCCATCGACGCCCTCCTCCGCGAAATCGGGGCCATCGTCCACTCCAATCCCAGCATGGTGGCGGCGTTCGACATGGCGCTTTATGACATCCTCGGGAAGGTCGCGGGTCTGCCGCTGTTCCGGCTCCTCGGAGGCGACAAGAGCTCGTTCGAGACCGATATCACGACCGGCATCGATACGACCGAGGCCGTGGTCCGGGAAACGAAGAAGCACGCCGACTGGGGCTACAAGACGCTCAAAGTCAAGGTGGGGACCGACCCCGACGCGGATTTCGCCCGCCTCCAGGCCGTCCGGGACGCTATCGGGTACGACGTCAAGGTCCGCATCGACGCCAACCAGGGCTGGACGGTCCCGCAGTCGATCTACGCGTTGCGGAAAATGGACAAACTGCGCATCCAGCTCGTCGAACAGCCGGTCGTGGCCTCGGACATCGCCGGGCTCAAGAACGTCCGGGACGCGAGCCCCATCCCCATCATGGCCGACGAGGCCTGTTTCCTTCCGGCCGACGCCCTGAAGCTCATCCGGGCCGAGGCCTGCGACTACTTCAATATCAAGCTCATGAAGGCCGGGGGGATCGCCAATTCCGTCCGGATCGCCCACCTGGCCGACGCGGCCAATATGCGCTGCATGGTCGGCTGCATGCTCGAATCCAATATCGCCCTGACGGCCGCCGCCCACGTTGTGGCCTCGCAGGCGAACATCATCTTCGCCGACCTGGATGGGAACGCCGAACACACCGTGAACCCAGTTATCGGAGGGATGACGGTCAAGGCCGGGATCGTCACCATGCCGGAAACGCCCGGCTTGGGCTGTGACATCGACCCGGCTTACCTCAAGAAGTTGAAGAAGATCTCATAGGGGGACACAATACCCTGTCCCTCAATGATGCGGTGACATATGACTCTTTTCCTGAATTATCCAGCACGCCAGAATAATTTCGGTATTTAGTTGTGTGTCACCGAATTGAGGCTCAAGGCTCGACGCCGAAGGCCGGCTTCTTCGTTTGCCATTTGCCCCGCGTGAAATCGGGGCATTCGATGGGGACGTTTCCGCCCGCGATGGACTTTTCCGAAAGCGGAATGATCGAGCTCATGAGCACCGAGTCGTAGACGTCGATCGGCGTCTGCGTTTTCTTCCGCACGGCTTCGAGGAAGAGGGCCAGCTCGAGGTAATCCGTTCCCCCGTGCGCGGCGCCGGCAGCCTGCTCCTTCACCTTCCGCCACCAGGCGTGGTCGTGCTTCTCCATGTAGGGCGGGAACGGCTCCCACTGATGATACTCGGGGCTCTTCCCCGTTAGGTAGAGCGCATTCCGTTGCTCGTTGTAGATCCCCAGCGTCCCCTGGAGCTCCCACTGGTTGTCGTAAGGTCTCGGCAGCTGCATGTCGTATTTCACATAGATCGTGTTTCCCAATTTCGTCCGGACGAGCGTCGTGACGATGTCGCCCTGGGCGAACTCCATCTTGGCGTAGGGGTGCTTCGGCCCGAACTTACGCCCGAAGTAGGCGTTGATCCCAAGCTGCCGGTTAGCCATGGAAACCGCCGTCGCGATGTAATCGCCGCAGCCCAGATTCATCCACGGCCAGACCGGCCCCATGGCGTGTGTCGGGTATTGCGACCGGTTGTGATCGATGAGGAAACGGGCTCCCCAGCGCATGTTGCCTTCGGGGCCGAAGAACCAGTGGTCGATGCAGTCGTGGGTGTGGGAGCACTGGACGTGGACGACGTCCCCGAACATCCCCTTGCGGACCATGTTGAGAAGAGCCAGGTTGTCCTGCCGGAAGCTCCAGTTCTCGAGCATCATGCACGGGACGCCCGTCTCCTCATAGGTCTTGACAAGGTCCCAGGACTCCTCGAAGGTCATGGCGATCGGGACCTCGACCGCCGCGTATTTCTTGTTTTTCATCGCGTAGACGGCCATGGGCGTGTGCCATTGCCAGTACGTGGCGATGACCACGGCGTCGATGTCCTCGCGCCAGAGGAGCCGCTGGAAGTCTTCGGGGCCGTTCGCGTAGCCCTCGGGCTTGGCATGGCCGGCCTTGACGACCATGTCCTGGGCCAGGGCCAGGGCGTTGAGGTCGATATCGCACAGGGCGGGGAATTCAACCCCCGGCATGAGGAGGAGGTTCGAAAGGAGCGACCGCCCGCGGTTGCCGGTGCCGATGACGCCGATCCGGAGCGGCTTCTCGCCTCTCCCCGTCGCGAACGCGTAAGGGCCGCCCGAGAAATTGGCCATAAACAGGCCGGCCGAAGCGCCGCCGCTCACCTTCAGGAATTCTCTCCGGTCCATCGGCTGGATCATGTCTCTTCCTTCCTTTGTCCGCCCCGAAAGCTTCCCGGCGCCCCCCGCGTCACCTGACGCGGTCCATCGCAGAAAGCCACCGGCAACATGAGTATGTCCGAAAAAGCCCGCCCGATTCAAGGGGGCTTTTTTGCGGGTTGGCGGAGTGATAATATGAGAACGGATCTCTTCCGGGAGGTGGGTGATGAAATCAACGATAACCTTGGTCTTGATTCCTCTGGCTTTCGGGCTGGCCGCCTGCTCGTCTTACCAGGCGAAGCCCAAGATGAACTATTACCACGGCGAGACACCCCCCGTGGGCTACGTTCAGGTCGTCCGCGCGTCCGCCACGGAGGTCGAATTCAAGATCACGGTGGTCTTCCAGGCGGACCACATGTACCACGTCCTCCTCAAGGGCAATGAGCCGCTGGCGGAAGGCTGGTTCCCCACAAGCCGGATGGCCGCCTCGCAGGGATACCATGTGACCCTCACGTTGCGTGAGGGGCTCCGCCTGGAGCCGGGCAAATCCTATCGCCTCTGCATCGGCTCCCAGAATCCGGAGGCGGTCCAGGTGGAATCGAGCAATTATCGTTGCCTGGTCGATTACGTATTTGTTTTTCAAGTCAAGTGAGCGGACCGGGGGGAGATCATGCCGCCGGTTCCGACGCGGGACGCGCTCTCATTCGAGAGGGGGTTGACCATGAGTAAGAAGATCAATTGGGGCATTCTCGGGTGCGCCGGGATCGCCGAGCGGGCCCTCATCCCGGCCATCAAGGCCTCGGCGAACGGCGCGCTTTATGGGATCGCGTCCCGGGACAAAAAACGGGCCCTCGACTGGGCCAGAACCCACGGTTTCAAGAGGGCTTACCCCGATTATCAGACGCTCCTCGACGACGGGGCGATCGACGCGATCTATAATCCTCTCCCCAACAGCCTCCACGCCGAATGGTCCATCCGGGCCGCGCGGGCCGGCAAACACGTCCTCTGCGAAAAGCCCATGGCCATGACCGCGGCTGAAGTCCGCGATATGAGCGCGGCGGCGGACACCGCCGGTGTCCTGCTGATGGAAGCCTTCATGTACAAGTTCCATCCCCAGATCGAGAAGACCCTCAGGATTCTCGCCGGCGGCGAAATCGGCCCCATCCGCTCGGTCCATTCCTCGTTCACCTTCCTCCACGAGCCCGACGGCCACAACTATCGCTGGTTCCCGGAAATGGGGGGAGGGGCGCTCTATGATGTCGGCTGCTATACGATCAGCGTGTCGCGCCTCGTCTTCGCGGCGGAACCCGTGTCGGTCTTCGCCCGGGCCTTGCTCCATCCGCGACTCCGGGTCGACGTGTCCACGCACATGCTCATCGAATTTCCCGGCGGGCGTATCGCCCATTGCGATTGCGCCTTCGATTCCCAGTTTCAGAGCCGCCTGCTCGTCGTCGGTGAAAAGGGGACTCTCGGCCTGGACCGGGCCTTTTCCGCCAAGCACCAGGAAGTCAAGATCAGGACCGTCAAGGGCGACCGGCACGAGGACGTCCCCGTCCCCGTGGTCAACATGTACACGCGGATGGTGGAGCATTTTGGCGGCTGCGTTTTGGAGAAGAAGCCGCCGCGCGACACGGCCGGCGACGCCGAGGCGAACATGCGCGTCATCGACGCCTGTTGGGAATCCATCCGGGCAGGCCTTGCAGTCCCGCTCTGAGCTGGATGGCAGGACCCGCTATTGCTTGACGGAGGTCCAGGTCCCGCTCTGCCCGCCTCCCGTGAACGTCCCCGTGTTGAACCCCAGGTCCAGGACCCCCACGGACAAGACATAGAAATCCCAATCCCAGTAGGCGAGGGTGAGCAAGCCCGTGTTCGCCGTCCAAGTCCCGTGAAAACCGTTGGGCCGATCGTCGGTGAACGGTCCCGATAGTCGATTCGGCCCGGTGAGCGTGACGATGAACGGAGCCGGGGCGGTGACGGTAGCGTTCGCGTATTTCAAGGTCACTTTGTAGGCGCCGCGGACGTCCGCCAGGCTGACCTTCAGCGTGTAGCCGTCCCCGAACATGGTGAGGGAGCCGGTCCCCGCTTGGCGGATTGTGCCGTTGAGGAGCACTTCGACGGTCTCGAGGGGGTCGGCCGGAGTATAGTTGAGGGGGACCGTGGTCAGCTCCGTGTAAGTATGCCTCCCCGCCTCCGGGGTGCCCGTGATGCCGGCTTCCATGACGACATCCAGGGTATAGTTGGGGGATCCCCACTTGCAGCCCCCGGCGACGAGGAGCGCCAGTAAAGCCACCGCTCCCATGGAGAATCCGATTTGTTTGCCTCTTATCTTTCGATCCATGGCCGTTTCACCTCTGAGCCTCTGATACAGTCCAGACCCATCCATTTTAACATATTCCCGGGCCTCCGCGTTGCATTATTTACCGGTCGAGCGGCGGGCGGAACCGTTCCCACGGGCCCGTGGGAACGGTTCCGCCCAAGATCGAGTTGTAGTCCTCTGGAGAATGTGCTAATTTAGGCCTTCTGGGACGACGGCCCTGACCGAACAGGTCGGAGGCCGGAAATCCCGGGAAAAGTGAGACTCGCATGCCAAGGCTGAAGAAACCGGGAAGATCAGGGGAGGCCCTGATGGCCGTGCTGTCGGCGTTGCTCTTGCTGGCCGTCGTCGGCTGCAAGAGCCCCACGACGACGGACACGACGTCCTCGATTACCATCACCAATTCCTGCGGGGCGAAGATCGACGTGTATTTGGACGGATTGCTGAAGACCACGATCGACGTCGGCGCGAGCGGCACCATCTCGAATATCACCGCCGGATCCTACCATCTCGAGGCCAAGAAATCCGACAACGGAGTTTTGTTCTTCTCCGTGACGATCACCATCTCAGCCTCGACGTCCAACTCCGTGACCGTCACGGGGGTGGCGTCCCTGCTGATCACGAACCTCTATGGGGAGATCCTGGGCATCTACCTCGATGGTATCTGGATGGGGGATATCGGAGACCAGATCACCCAGACCCTGCACTCTATCACGTTCGGCACGCATATTTTCGCGGCCACAACGAAGACGGGCGGGACCGTGGCCGCGACGATCACCATCGACGTCACGGACGTGATCGAGTACACCTGGACCATCACGAAATAGAGCGAAGATCCTCGCCCATGCCTGACCTGATCTACCGGAAGGAGTTCTCGGTCCACACCTACGAGTCGGACGTCCAGGGCCTGGCCCGGCCCGTGGCGCTCCTCAATTTCCTCCAGGACGCGGCCGGCGACCACGCCTCCCTCCTGGGCTGGTCCGTGACCGACCTCTGGAAGAAGAACATGACCTGGGTGCTCTCGCGGACCCACATCCTGGTCCACCGCTATCCCGCCTGGGGCGAGCGCATCGAGGTCCTGACCTGGCCCTCGGGCCGGCACGGCTATTTCGCCCTGAGGGATTTCGAGGTTACCGCCGCCGATGGGGGGCCCGTCCTGTCCGGGACGACGTCGTGGATGGTGCTCGACCTGGGCCGGAAACAGCCGTTGAAGGTCGACGATATCCTGCCCTCCAATTTTCTCCTCGACAGGCGGGCGCTGGCCGACGCGTTTGCTCCCCTGCCCATCCCCGACCGGGCGGACGGTGAAATCCCCTTCCGGGTGGAGATGGGCCACCTTGACCTCAACAAGCACGTCAATAACGCCGTCTACGTGCAGTGGGCGCTCGAAGCGGCGCCCCCTGACGTCCTCTCCCGCCGCCGTCCCATCGACATCGAAGTCTCGTACAGGTCCGAGGCCTTTTACGGGGAAACCGTCCTGTCCAGGGTTCGCGCCGTGCCGGCCGATGCCGCGGTTCAGGCCGGCGAAAATCCCGGCCCCGTTCTCCTCCACCAGATCATGAACGCCGCGACCGGCGCCGAGCTGGCCCGACTCCGAACGAGGTGGACCTAAGATCATGGCCCGCGCCAAGACGACTCCGGCCCTGCTGGCCCTCCTGCTGTCGGTGGCCGTCGCTCTGCTCGCCGGGCCGGCGGTCAAGGCGAAACTTCCCGAACGTTACAGGACGTGGCTCGACGAGGAAGTCGTCTATATCATCACCTCGGTGGAGCGCGATGTCTTCCAGAAGCTCTCGACGGACCGCGAGCGGGACCTCTTCATCGAGGCCTTCTGGACGCACCGCGATCCCACGCTCGACTCGCCCATCAACGAGTTCAAAATCGAGCATTACCGCCGCATCGCTTACGCCAACCAGTACCTCGGCCGCGAGGCGCCGGTCCCGGGCTGGAAGACGGACCGCGGCCGGATGTATATCATCCTCGGCGAGCCCATGGAAAAGCAGAGTTTTACAGGCCGCTCCGGAGTCTATGATTGCGAGTCGTGGTTCTATCAGGGGATGACCGACAAGGGGCTGCCCGCCGGCTTCTATCTCCTCTTCTTCAAGGAGCGCGGCTCCGGGTCGTACCGGCTTTACAGCCCGGTCCACGACGGGCCCCAGGCCCTTCTCTCCGGCTTTATCGGGGACCCGTCCGACTACGTGAAGGCCTACCAGACCCTCCGCGACATCGACGCCACGCTGGGCGATATCTCCGTGAATCTGGTACCGGGAGAGGAAGGCGGGCTGATGATGGGCAGGCCGTCCGTGTCCTCGGACATCCTGATCCAGCGGATCGACGCCCTGCCCTCCCGGATGGTCCAGGAAAAATACGCCCGGAAATTCCTTGAATACAAGGATCTCGTGGAAGTCGAGTACTCCGCCAACTACCTCGATTGCGACAGCCTCATCAAAGTCTTTCGCGAGCCGAACGGCCTGTACTTCGTGCACTACTCGATCGAGCCGCAGCGCCTGTCCGTCAACCAGTACGAGAAGAAGTTCACCACGACCTTGAAGATCAACGGCCGGGTGACAACCTTGGACGGCCGGCTCGTCTACCAGTATGACAAGACGGCCTCCCTGGAGATGGACGAAGCCCAGATGGCCGCGGCCAGCCGCTCGCCCTTTGAGTACCACGACGTCTTTCCCCTCGTGCCGGGAGACTTCAAACTCTCCATCCTGATCAAGAACGAAGCTTCGAAGGAGTTCATGTCGGTCGAGCAGGCCATCCGCATCCCGCAGGCCGGGCCCGCCGTCCAGATGACCCAACCGGTGCTCGGCTATAAGGTCAGCCGCGTCGAACCGGCCCAGCGCAAGATCAAAGCCTTCAAGGTCGGACCCTACCAGATCTACTGCCAGCCGGGGCGGGTCTTCACCGCCGCCGACACGCTGGCCATCGCCTTCCAGCTGAACGGCCTGCCCGATGATCTCGCCCAAAACGGGCTGGTCAAGATCGCATTCTTCAAGGACGACCAGCCCTTCCGGGAGATCACGCGCAAACCGTCGGAATTCCGGGACCTCCCCGACGCCCTGGAACAAATCCCCCTGTCGGACTTCCCCCCGGCCCATTACCGGGTCCGCGTCTCGCTTCTCAAGGCCGGGGCGGAAGTGGTTTCGGCCGGCGAAGAATTCGACCTGACCTACGCGGCCGCCCTGTCCCGGCCCTGGTTTCAGTCCCGCGTCCTGCCGGCGGCAGACGACCCGATCTATGACCGGATCACGGGCTCCCAGCTCTTCAACTTAGGCCGTTACGACGAGGCCCTGGTTTTCGACGAAAAAGCCTACCGTGCCAGGCCGGATTCGGTGGAAGCGGCCTATGGGCTGGCCCAGGTCTACGCGGCCCTTGGCCGTCATCCCCAGGCCGTCCAACTCCTTCTGCCTTTCCTGGCCAAGACGCCGGCACCGGCTTACGAGATCTTCGTTCTGGCCGGGGAGGCGCTTCGGAAGTCCGGCGATTTCGCCAGGGCCGTCGAGGTCCTGGACCAGGCCGTCACCCATTACGGCGTCAACGCCTCTCTGCTGAACGCCATCGGCGAGTCCTATCTCGGCCTCGGCAAACGAGCCGAGGCCCTGGCCTCGTTCGAAAAATCCCTGCAGCTGAGCCCGGAGCAGCCCGAGGTCCGGAAGAAGGTCGAGGAACTGAGGAAAGGAAAATAACGGAGGTTGCCATGATTCGTCCGCGCCATCCCCATCTCCGCGGCTTCGCGGCCCGGCTCCTGGCGATCTCTCTCGCCGCGGCGTTGCCGGTCCTTCTTGCCGCGCAGGAACATATGGGCCGCGGCCGGATCGCCGGCCAGATCGTGGACGAGACGGGGGCGCCCGTCGAGGGCGCCAAGGTCGTCGCCGAAAGCCTGGAGGGCGGCGCCAAGCTCGGGGGAGCGACCAACAAGAAAGGCAATTTCGCGATCGGCGGATTGGGGACGGGCTTATGGCGGATCACGGCCTCCAAAGAGGGCTATATCAACTCCTTCACGGAGATGAGCGTCGCGCAGCTCAAGACCAATCCGCCCGTCGCGCTGACGCTCCGGAAAGCCGGACCCGCCGCCCGGCAGGTCGAAAAATCCAGCCTTGCCGCGCTCGACCGCGGGAACGCGCTCCTGGAGCAGGGAGACAATGACGGGGCGCTCGCGCTTTTCCAGGAATTCCTGTCCAAGTACCCCGAATTTTATCAGGTCCGGCTCAATATCGGATCGGCCTACCTGAAGAAGGGCGAGACC